>WLWD01000195.1_pt1:0-212500 | contig 383310 bp, 268 predicted proteins | sample 6712731 | NCBI WGS metagenome assembly WLWD01 (sample SAMN12718690, study PRJNA576275) | sponge metagenome | isolation source: marine sponge | host: Mycale hentscheli | place: New Zealand: South Island, Marlborough, Capsize Point | collected 2014-11-01 | reverse complement strand
TCTCCCACTCATATTTGACATTTTAGCCTGGGCACTTCCAGTTATGCTGCTGCTACAGTCCCATTCTTTCCAGAGGGCCATGCAACTAATTACAACTAATTAACAAAACTAGCTACAGCTAGACATTATATATATATATATATTATATACATACACACACTATGTCAATGGCTATACCATGTATTATCTCGTGTAAAATGTAAAATTGTGATTGCAGAACACCTGTAGGATGCAGACAAACATGGAGATATGCATATAACCTGAACCACCCCCTTCCATATACACAGTTGACTGTACCTACTTCAGATACCATAGCTACATATTTGCACACATCGCAGACTTTCATCATGTATAATATTGAGTATTTGTAGCTCCCAGTGAAATCAGGAATAATAGTGTTAAAACAAACATTAAATTTATTAAGGAATCAAATGGTAGCTAGCTCTGCAATCTCTGGATGTTAGATATAATAGTACTGCCACCAAATTACTTGAGTATTACGCTGCCACATATTAGACAAAAAGAAAGTGAATTTATTGTGCATTTATGTTGAAACAGGTAAGGCAAGGATGCAAGCACAAACCCATCTCTCTAGCTAGAGCTGCCAAAAAGATAAATAAATAAATAAATAAATAAATAAATAAATAAAGGAGGAACAACATTTTATACATGGACACAATTGTTAGGCTCAGGTGATGCAGTCTAGAATGCGCTAAGTCTATACACTCCAAAAAACATACACAGACACACACACACACGCGCACAGTAGTTCTGGCTGGCAAGTATACGTAGCGGTAGGTAAAGGGTCTGACAAACCAGACTGATGATGACACGTACGTCATCCTTTTTCCCAGGCCACTCCCCCATATCCGCATGTTCTCCGATAATATGCTGACGATGAGACGACGGCGGCGGTGTTATTAGGTGCGTGGTTTTGGCAATTTCAACTAGTTTCTATACAGTCTCAGCTCAATGGTTTCTTTGAATTGTGTCCATGTATAAAATGTTGTTCCTCCTTTATGTCTGTGAAACGGCGAGCTCGGACAACTTAACTCGAGACTACTGGAAGCTCACCGGTGCTGAAGTCACTCACGGTTATGTCTGCGCAGCCTTTCTGATACTGTTCGAGTGCATCGGGCTACCATGGAATTTTCTAGTAATATTTACAGTCATAAAAGATAAGCTATTCCACCAGCCGACAATCATTCTCCTTCTTAACCTGATCTTGACAGACATCTTTCTCCTGGTTGGTCCTATACCCCTAATACTAACCACTGCATTGGCTGGTGAGTTCATTTTGGGCTCCACTGATAGTGCTCGATGCAAAACATGTCATATGGACATCTTTATGTTTACTCCAACTTTGGTCTCTTTATTTACCGTGGCTTTAATGTCGCTGGATAGATTCATGTATATCTATGCCCCATTCAAATATGAAAGGAATTCTTCAAAGTATATAACCATAGTAGCAGTTACTACAGTGATATTAGTGAGTGTAAGTATGGGATTTGCTGTGCAATTTACGCCAGGCAAGTCTGAATTTTCCCCTGCATTTTTCATTTGCATCAGAATGTATTCGGCACATGTAATCCCTGTAATCATTGCTATAATAGTCGTCATTATTATAGCCTTTATTATTATCATCAACTGCATATTTGCTAACATTGTGAGGAAAAAAATCAAAGCCGTCTACTCCCACGGTGATTTTGGAGATGAAAGCCATCAGAAGTCCAGACTACACAGCCTCAAGAAACGAATAAAATCAACACGTAGTAAGAAACAGCGTCGTCTGTGCGTTATGGTCTCTGCCTTAATTTTCTCATCGCTGCTCGTCATTTTGCCACGGTTGGGGCTTTATCTTTACACTGCCAGTTTATCCTCTTCTTCCAACTCTGTGCGTCCTATAGCCACGATATTCTTGATCATGGGGTTCAGTCTGGTGGTAGTTCGTCCCGTCATTGAGACGTGTCTGGTTCCAGACATATACAAACCTATGCGTAAGCTAATCACATGTCAATACTTCTATCGAAAAGATAAGTACGAATTGAATGAAAATAAAAATATAAATAAACCAAAATGCATTACATGTGCATGTATTCCCAAGAAAGAAAACAAATTTTCATTTCTAATTACGGCACTCAAAGCTGCTATGTTGCCCAAGGGTGTGGCATCTAATACTGAAAATGAATCACCAAATAATAGTGTTGCTACAAAACTCTAATGTGTGTGTATTCACCATTTGAAATTCTTTATCACTTTACATATCAATTAACCAAAATGTGTAAATTGCAATGTTATTTTCTCTGTTGGTTCAGCTACAGTAGCTAAGACAAAAAAATTAGCTAAGACAAAAAAGTAGCTATAAGATTCTTCTTGGGTACTAAAGTATAATGGCATGGTCAATATATATATTATATATATATATATACATCTTGTATAATATAAAGCCACGCAATCATAGTCGGGCTACGTGAGACTAATTGAAGACTAGCTAGCTACAAGGAGGATCAAGGAAGTGAACAAGTGTGTCTACTGCAAGGCCATAATGAATCAGCTAGTACACATAAACCACCAATTGTAACAGTAGCTGGACAAGTTTATGTGACCAGCAATTAAATATTATAACAATATCTTAATTATACAGAACTAGCTACATTAGCTAATAGTGAATGCTTTTTTTTTTCTTTTTTTTTTAACAACTTTATTAAAATTGATATTTGCATAGATAGGTGGAAATAACTACCTAACAATTGCAATTAAAAAAAATCCTCCTAATTACAGTTTGAATATAGCTAGCTACTAATTAACCAGAGATGAAAAATGTTTTACGTATCTAAATACATGTATGTTCATATTATGTTTGTGGATAGAGTTCGAAGGTCCTCAACCACATTCACAGCTATAAGAATCCCTGTACACATGATTAATATCATAATCCTGACATGGCCACTGTTGATATGTGAGTTATTGACCTGCATCCTGATGGGTAACAGTGCTGGATCTGAATGTATTTCTTACAGAAAGCGATATTGGGATATTCAAATAGAATTACCAACATAAAAGGGTATTTAGTAAATTCATCATTTAAAATAGTCCCAAAGACAGTCTCCGGAAGACTACTTACTACATCAAATTGCTATTGTTACAGTAGCTACAATAAAAAATAATTATAATTTTTTCCAAAAGATCGTAAAACATTTATACAGAAGAACCACTCAAACTGGAAAGCGAACTATTATTTATTAAGATTATTTTTTGTTATTTTCTTTTGCAGCTTCATTAAAGGTGTGGGTATGGCTATTAAGTGGGTGTGGTGACATAGACATTAATAACTAACACTCCTTTCGAAACCCTGACTAGGGGCCTGCATGTGTCACACTGTTTACCATGATCCACAGCTATTGTGACAAATGGGCTATTGGCTGGCACAAAGGACTTATGTTGGATCTTTAGGTGAACCTTACCTTACTTCCCTCCTACTTTTATACAAACACTTAGCCTTATATCAACTGAGTGAGTGAGTTAACCTAAATGAGGTCATAACAACGGCTAACACCCTTTATAGCGGTCGGTAAAGGGTCTCTCCCAACGAAACATCTTGCTGCATGAATCCCCCATTTCGCTAGAGAGAGGTATAACAGTATACCGTGTGAGCCCCACCTGATTGCACCTTCGCCAAACGAAGTTCGTTTAGTGGCTGACCAGGTTTTAGAAGGAATGAACAAAAACTTCTGCGTCTCCCAGGACCTGACGTTGGATCAGTGGACGTTGCAAGGAGACAACAAAACCCAAGGCAGAATTTTCGCATCATTTCTATTACTTTTCGAATTAATAGGACTTCCATGGAATATACTCGTCGTGGTAACTGTTGTGAAAGAAAAGCTCTACAATCAACCTGCAGTCATTCTACTGCTTAACTTAATAGTGGCCGACTTTTTCATCCTGTTGGTTCCGACGCCGCTATTTATGACTACAGGATTCGTTGGTGAGTTTATACTCGGCTCCTCCGACATGGAACGCTGCAAGTTCTGTAAACTGAGCTTCTTAATAATCATTCCTGTTTTTAACTCAATGTTCACTGTGGCATTTATGTCTTTGGACAGATTCTTCTACATTTATAAACCCTTCAAGTATGAAAGAAATAAAACCAAGTACACCAGTGTTGTAGTCGTCGTCTTTTCTGTAGTGTGTAGTATAATTATTGGTGTTGTTTCACTGGTATTGAGGGCCAGTGACGTCTATTTTCATCCAACACTAATGGTGTGTATTGGATCAAACTTGAGATTCTGGCTGCCATTGGGGAAGATATTTCTTGATGCAATAGATACTGCAGCAGCATCAAATCATTGATCAAGTAATAGATGCGCGAAACCCTCAAAACGTTTCTGAAGCATTTTTTTTTTTGCATTGGGGAGAGATGGGAGGGGGGGGGGGGGGGGGCAGTAATCTAAAGTACTTCTATAACACAAAAATGACTTTCCATCACATGAAAGGGAACCCACCACTAGAAAGAAACCCAATCTGGGGTTAACTTCAGCTAAAAGAAAACCATAGAATGGGAAGTTGTAGCTATATCAGATGGAACTTCAACTCAGAGAGTATGCTAGGCGTTGAGTGTCCCCACCAAGTGTCAATGACAGGAGAATAAGGTATAAATAAGGTGTAACAAACAGCTGTGGGGAGAAGTGCCATGTAGCTAGCTGTGTTTGTTCCAGGAAGCCAAACTAGTAGTGATACTTCCTGTGAGCTCCTTTGACCATGTTCAGACGAGGTTTGCATTATTGGTTTAGCTACAGTAAATAGTTACAAGACATGAATTTTTAACCACATACCAGCTAGATCTCGGTAAATACTTTCCAGAATAAGCCTGTTTATAATCTTGCTTATCTCACACAAAAATATTTTACCATCACTCTGACTCAGGGTGTAATAAGTATTAGCTATATATACATACTTTCAAACCTTCCAATCAGATTGCTCAATTCGTGGTGAATATATTTCATACCCACCTCCTAGGAGGTGAATAAGTGAACCACCAATCCAAAATTAGTTTTTATGTGGTTCTTTAGCCTAGAGACATGGTACAAGTCAGTTGCACTCCTCCTGTTTGGTCGGCATGGGATTTACACTATCCTTTGGCCTTCGGTTGTGTGAATCCTATACTATATACTGTAACCTATATAATATATAGGTTACACCACGACATGGAGGATATTGCTAACAATTTTATATTAATATATATATATTATATATATTAAAGTAGATACCTAAGCAAACTCTATAGAGTCATTCCAGTGAACTGTTACAGAGCAGGCTAATTTATTTTCATGAGCCAGAGGCATGCTAAAATAAAGCCTGGCAGTGAAATATCAAGCTATCACTCCAGAGTATATTAAGTGGTTTATTCCAGCACTAGATATTTTCACTGCAGTAAAAAGTTTGTTGTAGGGGCAATCCACACCCCCAGCTGATATTTTGGCAGCTGCTCTAACCCAGTTGAGTACCTACACCAGCAGAGGCAAGTTTGGCTGGTGGTAGCTATAACTACTAGGGTGACTGAGCTTGTGCTTACCTAAAGATATCAAAGGTGGTGGAATATATATAATTATATTTATTCTACCCTAGGTATCTTCACAATGATATCTTCAGGTACAAGACCCTGAAATAACTCACCCTAGTAGTTATAGTAACCAGTCACACTTATCCATTTTCTTGGTTTTTACAGCTACCTTCCCCAAGTATAGCTACTCAACCAGGTTGAAATAACTCACCCTAGTAGTTATAGTAATCAGACAAACTTTGGTTTTTATAGCTACCTTCCCCAAGTATAGCTACTCAACCAGGTTGAGATAACTCACCCTAGTAGTTATAGTAATCAGACAAACTTTGGTTTTTACAGCTACCTTCCCCAAGTATAGCTACTCAACCAGGTTAGAGCAGCTGCTAAAAATTCAGCTGGGGATGTGGATAGCCCCTACAACCAACTTTACCAGTGAGTTACTGGCCTCTAGTACTAACTACTTCAGTGAAGATATCTAGGGTAGAATAAACCACTTATTACACTCTGTCAGAGTGATATGGCTAGATATTGAGAACTCACCTTATCACATAGTGTTATCTCATGGCTGTATTGCATAAGCTCATTACCCTAGTAGTAACCAGTCAAGTTTCAACACTTTTCCAGGTTTTTACAGCTACCTTCCTCCTTGTAGCCTACCCCTACCTAGTTAGAAAGGCTGCTGAAATAACAGCTGGGGGTTACTGGTGTGAAGATATCTTGGGTATTTATTCCATCCTAGATACCTTCACAAAGATATCTTTAGGTACATGACCCAGTGAAATAACTCATGATATTTCACTCTGTACTGCTGGCAAGCTCATTACCCCTGTAGTTATAGCAACAGGCCAACTTTTCAATTTTCTTGGTTTTTACCAGCAACCTTCCTCTGGTGTACCCCTACTCAACAGGGAGGTTAGAGCACCTGCTAAAATATCAGCTGGGGTGTGGGTAGCCCCTTCCACCAACTTTACCCAGTGAGTTACCAGTCCTAGTACTAACTACAGCTGTAAAGATATCTAGTGTGGAATGAACCACTTATTACACTTGTCTGAGTGATATGGCAAGAAATTTCACTCTCAGGCTTTATTTTCACTCACCTCAGGCTCTGTATGAAAATAAATTAGCCTGCTCATGAAATAATTCTTCTCCATATCACACTCTGACTCATGTAATAAGTACTATATATATATTTACCCAAGATACAGTCCTGTTACTATACACACTCCCCAATAGAAAAAACCCTCAGGCTTCATGCTGTTTCAAAATAATGGGCACTGAAAAGTGTGCCAAAATATTTAATTCAGCTATTAACAAACAATCCAGTGATCAGTGTGAATTAGTACACCCACACAGAATGACTCAGTCTTAGAATGATAGATTGATGAAACAGAAGTTTGTGAAAGATGAGAGTAAACCATTGAGGTGAGTGCTCCACTTCCGTTATCTCAGACCACCCAAACCAGTTCTCAGGAAATGTTGTGCCTTCTAAACAAACAAGCAAACAAACACATTTGAAAACAACAACAACAACAACAACTAACAGGTACTGTACTTCGCTAAATTTTGAGAATGGGCTTGTTACACTACTGCATTAACCATGATTCAGTGTCTTTAAGTCATCCACAAAACATTCACAGGAACATCACGTTCTAACATTCTATTGAACTTTCACTTTCACTGAAATGTAATTATATGTAAATGAGTAGTGAATGATGTGACGGCTCAGAATCCACATCTGGGGCAAGAGACTCTCATGCTGGTGGTAACTAGGTTACAGATAAACTTACTAACAAAATGTAGTCATTTTTCAAGTAACAACCATTAAAATGCTTGTATCACTTATTTTCTCTTACTTCTACACACAGCAATAAACAAATGAAACAGCACCAGTTGAGCAGTAAATTTTAGAACATATATATTATATTATAATATTGAGGTTGGCAAAGCACTGTACAGCTCTTACAAATTCACAAATCTCAAGACACGAGGGTGAAGCTCAAATGGCATGGGTTTTGTGAATTGCAATACAGACTTTTACTAGTTTATAATTATTTTATAGCCCATGGACATAGTCACTGTTCTTAGTAGCTAACAATTGTTTTTACAAGGATTGCAGTGAGCCAAAAGTGGGACTCCTGACGGTATAACAAATGTTGACACAAACTGTTGCACGTACTAACAGTGACTTGGTGAACGTACTGCATTGTAATTAATTTATTGAGCAAAACACAAATACAGTGAAAGAATAAAAGAGGACTCACATTCAATACTGCATTAACTCAGAATTATCTGAGTGCCAGAAAAGGTTTAAAAAAAAAAAAAAAAAAAAAGGTTTGGACAGTGCTTTGCCAAAGTACAAGAGAACCATGTTAGAACAACACTGAGCTGTTTATAATAGCAATGCTGTAATTCACAAAAAACATTGAAGCTATCGGTTTCATCATAACTTTTCATTATCAACAGCAAAAAAATAAAAAAATGAACACTCTAGCCCTAGCCCTAGCCCCTAAAAGAGGACTCCCATTCAGTATTAGTGAATATTACCACATTAACTGTTAGTTAAGTTTAGGTACTTCGAAGAATTCATTTTCATTACAGTATAATCTGCCAAGCCCTGAAAAGAAGTTGAGACAGCACTGATCTGCTGAATAATAATATTGAGTAAAGCATTGGGTATATAATTATAGACAGACTTGATAATAAATAAGCTCTATTTGATGACATATTTAAAGGTTTAATGTTGTCAGATAAATATTCAATGACAACTCCATCGCTTCCTGTCCTAAATCACCGAAGGTTATAGCTACAATGATAATCACATACTAATTCAGTATTCTTGGCTAAAATGATCATGGGAAAAGCAATTTTTCTCTGTTCTAACAGCCAATATATGCCGAAGTCCTCTTCAGGGGTCAATGAGATAAAAATCTCAGTGGTGATACAATAAGAAGTCAAAACGTTGGGTTAAGTTTTAATTGGCTATTAGAACAAAAAAAAATTTGCTGCTATGATATTTACAGTCTGGTAATATCCACTGCATCTCTCCATCCTTATAGTTCTAGGCAAATCTACTGCTAAGAAACTTACAAGAAATATATTTATCACGATTAATCTGCTTCTATTTACTTTCTCAATTTCCCTCCTGGATAGGAAAATTAAATAATTTTGTTTTTGTTTTTTCTTCTAATATTTAATAATTAAGGTGATATGTTATGATGACAGCAGAACTATGTAATTACTTTTTAAACTCATGGCAAAGGTCGTCAATAATGTTGATATTATCAATTTACATACCTTTTTCTGGAACGCAATTTCTTCGGGTGAATAGACCCTCATATATTTCTTGAACTCCAATCTCACGATTCTTTTAAAGAAGTCCTGATCTGTGAGCTTTAGTTTCTGCTTTCCCATTCGCAGAATCGCTCTGTACATTGATAATACTTCATTCCTCATCATTTCAGTAATTCTGCCGACCTTTTACCGATTACATTTAACAAAAACTTAGGTGTGGCTTAGCAATAACATTTTACGATGACGCCATTAATTGGGCGGAAGTGTTGCAAATTGGAGGGTGTGGTCTAGGGAGCGGGGCTCTCCAATTAAAGAGCAGAGGAGTGGTTAATTCTGTGCAATATACTTGATATACTTGTAAGGAGCTGGAAACGAGTGAAAGGAGAGAGAAATTTTTCTTTTGATGCAGCATCGTTCAAGTCGTGTGAACAAGTGATTTGCAGCAGGCTCTGTTGGCCATGGCTAATTTTATATCCGCTGAATTTGGAAAGGCGGACTTCGTCCTCTTAGAAGAGGTGACGAAAGAAGCTTTCATGGAAAACTTGAAGCTGCGCTACATGAAGGGGAAAGTATACAGCTACATTGGAGAGGTGGTGATTTCTGTAAATCCTTACAGAAACTTGGTCATATACGACAAAGAATATGTGGACGTAAGTAGAACTTGATTTGCTTGCAAGCACCATTTTGGCTTCTATGAATAATGCAATTATAGAAATTTTGCAAATTAGAACTTCATTTTTTATTCTTGATCTACTTTTATAGCATACTTTTCTACAAAGTTCCATTTTTCCTTGTAGTTAGCTTGGATAGTTTTGTTTCCATGGCTCCATACCCTATAGCAACTTTTGTATTTGGTTTGCTTAGCAGTTTGGTTGATTTAAGAATGGTTGAGTTTGTTTTGTTTTTTTGAGAAGGAAAGGTCAACAACAGTCGGTATTTTATTGGAAATATTTTCATCCTCTGTTCTCCTTCCCTTCTATCAACAGAACATCTGTTCAAAGAATTTTGAAACCCACAAAAGGATTAGATTTCTTTACATTGTTTGAAAAAATAATTTTTACAGGTTATTTGTTGTTCCTTTGCTATTGTTATTTACAAAAGAACCTCTTTTTCCTTTCTTTGTGAGCTGTGGGAGAAGCAATGAGGGGCTTTTATTATGCTATTCATAAAAGTTTGTTTTGAGCCTTTTTTTGTACCCCCATATATCTATATTCTATATTTGCATTGTATCTACAATTTGTGAAGTAAATGATTGCTATCGATCATGGGAAGAAAAAGGACTCTAAGTAGCAAACATTCCCTAATTTTGCAGGAGTAATAATGCAGTTATAAATTGTGCTCCCATTTTATCCAGTCTTCTGCAAGTTATCTGTTACTTTGCTTTTACTCTGACCCTGCAAGTGTGAATTATTTCCAAGGGTCTATTGTCCATGGTTACAGTCTTACAGTGTAGTGATTTCATTTTGCTGGTTTATTAACCATCTTCTTTTTAATGGCTTTGTTCTTTTATTGTTCAAAAGTCTTTAATTAAATTTATAATAGTGATAATACACGAGACTTGTGTCACACTCAATTGACCAAAGTAAGCCATTTTTACCCTCAAGTTAGAGCAACTCTTATTCAATTCCTTATTGAATCTCAGGTGTGAACGTGTGACTTGCAAGTGACATGCTCAATTGCAGCTGTTATGCCAGCATATAGAGCTGTACACATGGAACCATTGATCCATGTGGATGTTATTTCATAACAAACGTGCACAAGTTGGGACCTTCCAATGAAAATTACTCCACAGGAATAACAGTCATCGCAGCAGATAACCACATATCTGTATCCTGTTAATTTTAGCTGAAGTAAATTTCTTCTGTTACTACTAAACCATAATTTTCATCCAACTTTAATTATTGACGCTGTTCTGCATTGGGCAGATCAGGTGCCGTGTCGGCAGTTTTGTTGGCTTCGCCAAGTCGTTATTAAATTATACTATTGTTAGTTTAACTAGCTCGGTGGTTTGGCCTAATTTGAATAGAGATGTGACTGTTAGTTTACCTTTTATGGCAGTGAGACTGGGTTGCTTAGCTACTGGTGAGTAGATGAAGTAATAAAAAGGTAAAGTGTGACGTGCATGCATACACACACACACTAGCAGGAACGTAGATACATTTCATATAAACATGGAATTTTGTTTGAAGCCCTCCATGATTGTTTCTACTCCTTGCCAAGGAATTGCCTTCGTACAAATCAGCAGAGCCTTAGGAATGTCGGCCATTTTTGTAATTGTTGCATATGTGTAGTTGGTATGTCTGTGCCCTCATTTGTCCGCTACTGATAGTGTCTCATCATTAGTGGGAGTGTGCGGGGCGGGGTCTGTGTGGGTAGGCTGGGTTTCATTGTTCACACCTGTTTCTCCTATCAGAGTGAATTGATTTTTTTTTTCTCCATTAGTCTCCACTTGTGCGTTAAGCAAGCAGTCCTGGGTTCAATTCCCAATGGCCACCAAATATTTTTTAATTCTGTATTGTTAAAAAAAAAAAAAAGTTTATGAAAGAGAGAGAATACATCTAAAGTGTGGGATTAGTTAAATTACTATTTCATCTTCTTTTATTGGCATCATTCACTTACTAGCTCACTCTTTCTGTACTAGCTGTGAAGTAGTGGTATGCCAATTGGTTTTTGTGAAGTGTGTCCCACACAAACAGATGAGGAAACCTGATCCCACTGGCTGCTGTTTTGACTTGCCCTGGTCAGCTGGGAAGTCTTACAAGTTCAATGTGACATTTGAATGGACAAGCTCACAGCTGGTGGTAGCCAGCTTGTCTTCTTTGCTGGGTTGTTTGCTTGGTCTTTACCAGCTGCAGCTTCAGCTGAGGAAGTTGTGAGGAAAGAACCAGGACTGTAAGAATTGGCTGATCTTTCCTCACCAACACCTCCATCAACACCTCCATAGTGTAATAGAAATTAGCATGCATCTTTTCTTCAATCCTCTCTTCAACCTTCTCTCACCGTCTCCCTTTTTCATTATTTCATCTCAAACCCCCCAATCCCCCCAACACAATTTCTCTTAGTTTCTAGCTTCACTATATTTTTTTACTCTTTCTTGTTCTCCTGTTAGCTTATTCTACTGTTGCTATGGTTTCTAATCACATATTTTCACCTTCCAGGATTACAAAGGTCGGGAGATGTACGAGCGTGAACCTCATATATTCGCGTTGGCGGACACGGCTTATCGCTCCATGAAGAGAACAGGGAGGGATTGCTGTATAGTCATATCAGGTGAGTACAGTTGATGCACATGTATGTTCGTGCCACACACATGTGCATGCGTGGGCAGGTATGTGTATATATGTGTGTACCTGTTGTTGTGGTTACTGTTTGAGGTGTCAATTAATAGGACTTTAAGATGTGCCATTTAGCATCATTTAGCTGACTCTTTATTTTCTCTCGTATACGAAGATTGCAACAAGTGATCTATTGTTACATAAGAAAGAACATCCCCTCATCCCCTCTTCCCTCTGCTTACCAGCTATGTAATTCACGCCTCCTAATAGCTCGGTCACCTCCCTTGCCCCTGACCTTTCCCCTTCCATTTCCAGTTTCTTCATCATCTTCTTCACCACCTTTGCTATGATTCCTCAACGCTATCTCCACCTTACCCTAGTCAGCGACACATTTCTATATTCTCGTGTGTTAGATCCGATCCAGTATAGCATTGATATTAATTAGTGCATAATGTCTAGTCATGTCACAACGAAGCTCAGACAACTCGGTAACATCTGTGTGTACATGTGTGAGGACACAAGTGGGTGTGGCTGCACCGATGTCTACGTACATGCCGGGTATGTTCTGCTGGTTATTGAGATGTAGCCTGTGTGTGTATGTTTTGAAGTGCTCATGTATCAGAGTAAAGGAACACGGACTTAATTAGTGAGGCAGATATGAGGTACGTACGTAGGTGTACCGAGAGAAGTGGACATGATGTGTGAATGCTGCTGCTATGGATGTACCCAAACGTGGTTTACTTATATTTTTTTGTGCGTTGACTAATTTTAGTCATTTGGATCCAATGCAAGTGGGTAGGGATCATTAACAATGTGAGTTTACAATAGAAGTGAAGGAATCGTGAAGTCTGTAAGTATATGTTTACTGTGAGTAGGGAACCATTTCATCTCTGTGGGGTTTGAAAGTGGCAAATTTCCATTTTTAGACAACGAGCTCTGCTGCTACAACTATTTACACAGTTGCCTTGGTGATGTAAAAAAAAATGTGTTAACACTAAAAATATACCAAACTAGACACCATAAAGGAGTGCAGTGTAATGTTGAAACTGTTTGAGCAGCAAAACTATACATGTATGTGTGTGTGATGGATACTGCAGATGGTAAAGGGTTGTAATAATGAGGGTGTTATTAAGTGTGATATAACAAATACTTATACCAATGAATGAGCCACTTATCGAAGTCTTGATAGAAACTACTGGAGTACTTGAGGTGTGTATGTGTGTGACAATGTATATGAAGTTGTGTGTGTGTGTATGCTGTGTCATTTACATAACATTTCATAATTTTTTATCGGACTTGAGAAATGATTCCTAAAATAGGCCACGAGTCTCATTGTTTCCCGTGACAACTGGCACGGGGGTGTTATCCCTTAATTAGATCAGATAGGGTGACAGTGATAATGTGTGTATGTATGCATGCGTGTGTGTGTGTATGTATGCGTGCGTGTGTGTGTGTGTGTGCATGTGTATACATGTATTTTTATTTATTTTTTGTATGTGTGTGTGTGTGCGTGTGTGTGTGTGCATTCTGGGAGAAGAGAGAATTGTGTTTTAAGATGTATGGTTAATGTGTGCCAACAACCAACACAAGCAGCTGCTAATAATGGCCAGTCGGTACTCTATGGGGGAAGTATTCATGGAGTGTTGGTGTACTGACACTTGGCCTGTCATTGGATGTTCAAGGATCAGTATAAATATGTTGCCTTGTTCCCAAGATGTTGCTGTCCACTTGGCAACAACGAGGGGGCGTGTTTGTGTACGTGTGAAAATGTAGAGGACGTGGTAATTGTCGTTCACTTACGCTGGCGGGTTACACGAGAGTTTCCTTATTGTCTTTGCTGGTATCAAATAACCATCTTTAGTGTATTAATGGAGAGGGAAGTAGCATGTGTGTGTGGGGGGGAGGGGGAGGGAGAGTGGAAGACAAGGAACGCAAGAGTGATGTCTGTCTATGAAGTGGGTTGTTTCCCAATAAGTGGGGGAGTAAGCTGTGATGTGTATTAACATTATGGCGGTAGTGTGGTTGTGGAAAATGTTTCTGAAGTATTTAGTTACTACACATATGTTTCCATGGAGCTCTGAGCTCTCTCTCTCTCCCCTGCTAATGAAGTTGTAAATGTCGAAAATGCTATCTTTCATTGATCTGTAATGTCAGTTTTCATTATATTCCAGATGGAGTAGTGTTTGTCAACTTTATTTATTAATCTGTATACCAATGATAAAGTATTGCTTTACTTTCATAATGTACACAAACTAAATAGAAATTATTACTGATTTTATACAATCATGCTACACTTTACCCAATCATGCTACACTTTACCCAATCATTCAAGAGTTGTATTTATGCAGAGGGTTTAATAAAGTTCCAGTTGAAGTGAAACTCTGAGAGATTTGGCCGATACACGTAGAAGCCCTCTTACCTCATTAGGAACACCATTCATGTTATTGATGATGCGGCACACAGGTTGTGCTGACCATTATGTCTTTTTCATGATTCTGTTTTAAAAAACTTCAACTACAATCTTAACTCGATGGAGATTCAGTGGCTACTTGTGATGACAATTATAGCCCAAAATGGATTACTTGGAATTTTAGAGGGGAATCTCTTCCCCCCCCCCCCCCAAAAATAATAATTGGCGAGCGAGCGTAGCAAGCGAGACACTTACAGGGGTAACACATCCGAAAATCGGGGATGTTTTTTATTTATTTATATATGGACATACGTATGTCATTTTGTACTTTGACCCTCGCGTTTTTGTGTTAGTTAGTGGTCGACCCCGTCCCAAATTGCACTAAACAGAATCCTCTGGTTTATCGATCAGTACCCGTATCACCCTAGAAATTGAATTGTTTACCGTTTTGAATTCTTTTGCGGGTGCAGTTAAAACTTGAAAACTTAAGGGACTTCCATTTCTATTCGAGTTAGTGGCGGTGGTAAGTCAATGCGCTCTTTGTCATGGTTATAAGCCGTGCGCAACAGTATTTACTTGAAAATACATTGTCCACTAGACTACTGCGAAGGTAAGTCTGTGTAGGTGCATGTCCAGTTGTGTCAAAGCATTGTGTGTTACAACCACTACTTAGCTAAAGAATATCACAAAGAAAAGTTTAAATAACGTGTATTGTTTTGTTGTTGTTTTTTTCCTTCAATTCAAGCAGTTGCAGAGAGTTGTTACTATGGCACTGAAATCCCTTTACCCTGTATGCTAAATTTAAAAACTGGACCTTATTTTCAGTAGCTTCAGTGTTAGAAGTCAAAATCATTCATATAAAAATAGTATAGTCTTTAGGCTCGCTCGCCATTTGTGCTCAAGCACATCACTAGTAATCATAATAAAACAACAATTGCACCACCATTTTTATTCCCTGATTTGTTGCTAGGAAAGGGTTTGTTCAGCTTAACTGTGAGCGAGCTAGTAGCCAGCTGCATTTCAAAGAAGTAAGAATTTTTTAAAAGGAATTCATTGTTTCATTTACATATTCAAAATATTTATTAAATTACATATTCAAAATATTTATTAAATTAGTGTTAGTATAATATGAGCTAATAAATATAGCTAGCTTACAGTCTAGATATGAACTCTTATATTCACACGGAGAGAAAACTTTTTATGAATTTTGCAGTTTCTCACCTTTGACTTTCTTAATCCTTGGCACTCTGAAAATTTAGAGTCTGTGTTTTACTTGATAATGACTTAAAAGTTGTGTATTTGTCTTTTCATAACTTACTGAAGTGAGGTAGTGTGGTCTGTGAGTGGGTCTCAGGGGTGCCTGCAAGTAGCTGCAATGTGTTGCATTCAGCATGTGCATGAGGTAGACACACTTTACCCAGTGGTTATCTATTTCATTGCTTCATATATATAATTATATTTATATTATACTGACAACTCGCTCTAATTTGTACACACATGATTGCTTGACAGTATTTGTCTCCAGCACAGCACGGCTGGTTCTTCCTCTATCATATTTAATATTTTTATTTTCCCTATGATTGGATTGAAGTCGTGATTGATGGGTCAGTTCTCAGCTTACCTTGTTTGTAGTCCCTAAAAGCCCCCACATTGTCCATTAGTGTGTGTTGATAAACCTTCTAGCCACGGCTGTCTCAGTTTGTGTAATGGAAGGTCATTAACCAACAATCTGTTTCATACTTGACACTACTCATTGTCAGGTTACAGGCTACGAGCAAACCGGGCAGTGGAACATTAGTGACATTACCGTAGGGCGTTGTTGACTATTATAAGTGCTAGTTTATCCTCTCTCTCTTCAGCTGATATAAAGTAATTTGCAATCGTATTAGTTGATATTCATACTTTTATTTTCATTGTTTTTGATGGATAAATATGCTGAGTATGCACAATACGTTGTGTGTGTGTGTGTGTGTGTGTGTATGTGTGTGTGTGTGTGTGTGTGCTCAGAGAAAGTGTCAATCTAAACTTAATATTGATTTCTTTTACTATTAATCATGGGTAAGGGACGACTCTTTTACAAGACCAGGGAGAGTGTACCCTTTAGAGGTTGGGCCACAAAGAAAGCCACATCTATCCACCTTTGCTGGACCTTGTTAGTTTAATCTTGTTAAGTTAATGTTGTTGGAACCTCAGTAATGCTGACAGATAGCCTATGGCTCTAGCCAAATGGGAAGTTTGTAGGGGAACTGTGTTGTCATGACTACAAATGACCTTCCATGTGATGGACTAAAATGGTATTGTTTAGGCTATGCTATTAATAGCACGTGCTATGCAGTGTTATGTCCTTTCTTGTGGGGAGCACCTGCATTCTTGAGTTGAATCATTTGGTAAATCAATACGTCAAATATATGGTGGTTGAGGGTGTAGGATTTATAGCTGAGACTAGCAGAGAGGTGGGGACTGGGTTGGGATGGATCAGTGAGTTCTTGTGACTGAGAGTAATTCTGAGCTGTTAATTGTACGTGGTCCATCATTTTTTCCTTGAAATTAAACTTACCCTTAGTTTAAATTTATTTGCTCCTCCCCCTCCCCCTCCTCTCCCCCTCCCCCTATAATTATATATTCATCAGTATGTCTGTACTACCTAGCATTTAACATTCTCCAGCTCATGGGAACTACAAGTTGAGTTGTTGTGCTTGTTTTTGTTTTTGTTTTTTGCAATAATTTAATGAGTGAACTTTATCTGAATCAGATGTATTCAAGTGAGAGGTTTATGTGTGTCGTATAACTTCAGGGGTGTGTCGTATGGGCGGGGCTACATTTTGCCGTTTGGACACACACTAGGGTACTTTAGAGTGGTTGTACCGGATGCTGTTCTACAAATAGGTGACTTACCGTCCGCTTCTAGGGATATTCTTAAAGTCACTACCTTTGTGGAGGTTGGGTTATTTCTTGTCTCTCTCGTTGGCGCCTGTTTTTTTTTATGGAATTCGCCTACTCTACTCACAGTTGTTGATATAACACTGAAACTACTCTACCTGTGAGACAGCCAGAGGTGAGCCTGACTTCATTCCAGACTTATCCTGCAGCAGTGAAACACTAGACAGAGAGACATTAGTGATGAGTTCTGTTCCATTCAAGAGTGAGTTCATTGCTCACATGCAGTGACAGGCCTCTACGCTAGATCGCACAATGAAAGATTCAATGTCTCCCCTTAATTTTAAAAAAATGTACAGTTCTGGTGTTTTTGTTTATTATAGGCACCAGAAATGTTGCTTAGTTACTCAGCAAATGCACATCCTGTATTAGGTTGAGTTTAGTTAATTTAGTTAGGCCACCACTAGACTTATCATGTTGTCTTCATTTGTAATTTCTGCATCTTCTCCTCTAATCATGTGACAGTATCCGGCCGGGTAGCCTCTGTGGCCCATGCTCTATGATGAAGCAAGTTATGAATATTCCCTTTTGTTTTTCCTCTCCTTGAAGTGTGTTGTGGAGGAGAGTGGAGTGAGTAATAACCACATGCTCTGTTGTTACTCCGTCTTTACTAGAGTGCTACGTATGTAAGTGTGTAGAAACTATGTTGGCAGCTTTCAGCTTTGAGTTGTGTGTGTGTGTGTGTGTGTGTGTGTGTGTGTGTGTGTGTGTGTGTGTGTGTTTTCCAGGTGCATGTGACCAAGAGAATTTGCATTTGCATTTTTTTGCATTTGTGTGTGTGTGTGTGTGTGTGCACACGTTCACTTTATTTAACTGAGTGAAGAATATAACACGCTATAGATTTAAAGAATCATATTTTTGAAGATGCACAGCAAAATCCACTGATGTGTTAATCCATGCATGAGTGTTATTTCAACCTTATTGGTTACTTTTAAATCATTATATGAAGTTTGAATAAAAGATGGTGGCAACAGTGATTTACATCTAAAATAGCGTTAACATTAATTTAAACATTTTGAAGTTGTGCTTTATGTATGAAGTCCATGTATATTTTCTTATAACTGGTATTTTGAGTTTTTGAACTTTAAAATCATATTTTAAATGTTTGTATAGAAGTTGGTATATGATAATAGCAAATTCTCTCGTTCTAACAGCCAATGTTGTGAATTTAAACTTAACCCAATGCCTTGCTGACCCCTGAAGAGGACTTCAGCTAGCAGTCGAAACATCGGGTTAAGTTAAATTAACAATATTGGCTGTTAGAATGAGAAAAATGCTATTAAATTGTTACAAATACTTTTGTTATTCATGAGAGAATGATATATTGAGGAAAACACACGCACACACACACACACATGCACACACATACACAGAGTAAACATCTATCTCCATTGAGCTATGTCTTCTCTAGCGAAACTCAACTCATAGTTCAGATTCTCAGGAAGTTTGACTGTCTTGCAGAGTCGTTGTTTGGAATCTGCCTTAATGGCGTCCTCTGCCAATACCGAAGCTGTGTGTATTGTAAACAGAAAGCAAAATTGTTTTTTTCTGTGGAAATATTTGTGTCAGCAATGAAAGGCGGGGGAAGGAAAGCCTTGAAGGTGTTTGATGTTTGGATCCGCTAGTATAGCTGTGTGTGTCGAGTGTGTGTAGAACTTCGAATGTGTGCATGTTGTCATGTGGGATGTGTAGTAGGTTATTACATGCAGTGTTAGTTTTAGCCCTCAGCGCGCATGCGCGAGAGGGTAATGGTAGTAGTCCTGTGTCCGTCATGCTCTGATTTTGGAGATCACTGACAATTTATCTTTGATTTAGGTTTGAACTTACTCAGAGTGATGATTTAAGACCTTGAATTTTTTGGCTGATTTTTTTTTGAAAATATTATCAGCACGTGTTTGTTTGTACGTCACATCGTATTCACGTGAGCAAATCATTTCTTGCTGCCCGTGGTAGTTTTGCTTTATGTTGAAGAGTTAGCGGAGTGCTGGGAGTGGAGTTTGTGTTGAAAATATGTACCGGTGAGTGTCTCTGGCCTGTTTAGCTTCTTCTCTTATGTTTCCCATGTACCGTTTTCATTGCTCGAGCTGTATTGATACCTGATTAGAATAGCCAATCAATTATTCTTCTGATCTGAAATGATATATAGCTAGCTAGTGTATAGTTACAGTGAGGATTCATTTCATTATTATCATTATCATCATCATCATCATCATCATCATCATCATCATCATCATCACTTGGTTTGCTGTCAGTTGTATTTCATTAAAGCAGCTGATACATTTACAACTTGTACATATTAGATTGTGATGTGAACTTATCTCCATGGTGATGTGAGTTGTGGGTGTGTTGTTTTTTTTTGTTTTTTTTGTTGTTGTTTGCTTAGGCGAGAGCGGGGCAGGAAAGACGGAAGCGTCCAAGAAAGTCATGAAATACATTGCAGACATTACCAACACCAGTCAGAGGAAGGAGATTGAGAGGTGAGTGAGGTAAAGGGTGGTCATAATTGTGAACACCACACTGTGGTGGTAGAACCCAATCTTTAATGAAATAACCTTACGGGCTTACACTATTAACTAAAAGCAAGCAACATATACTAGCATATGCACTTCAATTGTGTTTGTTTATTTGTTTGTTTTAATGAAATGAAGTTGATACAATCTTGCAGAAGAGTTTGATTCTAGCCATATAGCTTCCAGTAATGCTGAATTAGTATTTTGTAACATATTTAAAAAGTGTGCCCACACCTTACCAGAAATCACATTCCTATGAGCTATTGTGAGTGGGCAGATATATGTGGGCGTGTTGACTTAAGCATGATAAATTATGGTGACAAGACAAGCTTAATTAATTGAGTAATTTTACAATAATAATATATAATTAATATGCCATATCAAACACTATATTATAGTGTTTGATACGGCAACTTCTGATGGCACAACCTCGATGGTTGGGATAAAGATCTTGTGGCGAAGTTGAAAATGATAGTTATGTTGATCGTTTTTATCAACAATAAAGCAGGAAGAGAACACCAAGTAAACAGTGCCTTCTCTTCACTTAGTAAACATAATGCCTTCTTCTCTTCACTTAGTAAATGATGCTTTCTTCTCTTGGCGTTTTCTTTCTCAGCTCTTTTTTTACAGGCTTAAAACTATGTCTGTCACTGTGTGAAGTGGTTGTGTGTTTGATCACTGGTGACTGCCTCAGTTTCTTTTAAAACTCTGCAATGTTTCCACAAAAGCCTGTGAGAGAGTAGATACATATCATACAGCCTCTATGCTGATCGAGTTAACAATGGCAGTTTAACTTTTAGTCTAATACACTCACGACTTATTGTACAGTTAAATGGGAGATTATAATTAAGCAAAACACTTCCTTATAATAATGTATTTTTTAAATATAAGCAGAATAATTTGTTGCAAAATAAATATTGACATATTCTCTGTGTTTACGCATGCAATTAATTAAACCTAGAGGCCAGAAACCCATGGCAACAGTTGCTTGGCGATTGTTTGGACATGGTGGCTTAATCAAACTTCACGCAATTAACAAATTCAAGGAGTATAATTATTGAAACCCCTTACCGGTTTAAGATAGCCGTCAGCCATCTAATCATTGCTGATTGAGTTTGGTATCAGCTGGATTAGCCAGTAGACAATAGAGAGAGGGAGATAGTGGGGGTGTGGGGCTAAGCAGGTTGGTAAAGGGTATGTCATACTTTTTAGCAAAAACCAATGAAGCCAATAATTTGACTGGTAGATAGATTGGGATTTTACTTCAATTAATTTAGAAACAGACCACAATTATTTTCAAAAGGACCTAAATCAATAGAGGTATATATATATAGCAGCTACCCTAATATCTATTCTCAGCCAGAATTTACATTTGAATGTTAACTCGTCCTTTAAAAAAACAACGTACTGCACCCATTTTAATTTCATTTAGTCATTGCTATAGTTACGATCATCATTATTTCTACTAACTACTTATATTCCTGTATCCAGGGTAACCAACATGCTCATTCGATCCAACCAACTCATGGAAGCTTTCGGTAATGCCAAAACTAATCGCAACGACAACTCCAGTCGCTTCGGCAAATACATGGACATCAACTTCGACTTCAAAGGAGACCCAACTGGGGGCCACATCCAGAACTACCTCCTGGAGAAGTCTCGGGTCGTGAAGCAGCAGAAAGGAGAGAGAAACTTCCACGTATTCTACCAGCTGCTCAAAGGAGGCTCTGATAGTTTGCTCAAACAGCTCAAGTTGGAAAGGGATTGCAAGAAGTATCACTATGTCAACCAGGGTGGTTCTGATAAGGTATGTGTGTGTGTGTGTGTGTGTGTGTGTGTGTGTGTGTGTGTGTGTGTGTGTGTGTAATGTTATACCACTATGTGGAGGTAGGTATGGTGATTTACACAACTGAGGGCTACAGGCCCGAGGATAGTGTAAATCCTGTACCGACCAAAACAGAGCAGTGCAGCTGACTTGTACCATGGCTCTAGGCTATAGGAAATACACAAAACTAATTTTGATTGGATGGTTCACTTATTCACCTTTAGGAGGTGGGTGTGAAATATACACCGCAAATTGAGCAATCTGATTGGACAGTTTGAACATACCATGGCATAATATCCACAGTCACTGGTTATCACCGCTGTCTTCCACTCTCTACAACAGCCATTGCACCAGCTATCAGCTAATCTTCCACTCTCTACAACAGCCATTGCACCAGCTATCAGCTAATCTTCCACTCTCTACAACAGCCATTGCACCAGCTATCAGCTAATCTTCCACTCTCTACAGCAGCCATTGCACCAGCTATCAGCTAATCTTCCACTCTCTACAACAGCCATTGCACCAGCTATCAGCTAATCTTGCTCTTTGTCTCCTATTCAAAATATTTTATACAATTTTTTTTCTCACTAGGTTGATTCCCTGAATGACAAGAAGGAGTTTGATCAGGTCCGGACATCGATGCGTATCATTGGGTACAGTACGCAGGAGGTGGACACCATCTGGATGCTACTAGCTGCCATATTGCATCTGGTGAGTCCTTTACCAAGTCAAACAATCGTCTACTTAAAAAAAAAACCACAACTAGTTAATTAGTTGTTTGTTGTTGTTGTTGTTATTGTTGTTGTTTTCAAGACAATAGTAAGGGCTGGTTAGTCTGTGTGTTTCTAGTCTGTCACATTATTTTGTTGAGTATTATTTTAGTTTTCTATTCTTTAAATTATATAAGTTAAAAGCTCTAGTTGTAGACACCTCTCATGCTACCTTTAGTGATAAAATACAAACAAAAGCTAAACAATGAACTAAATAATTATTTTTCCTTTCTTTTCTCAGGGAAATGTCAAGTTTGAAACTCAAGAAGATGACTCTCTGAAGTTTGAGAACCAGGAGCTACTGCCCGTTGCAGCTGAGATGCTGGGAACTACGTCGGACGAGCTGATGAAGGCACTGTGTTACAGAGTGGTGGGCAATAAGCATGGAACTGTGGACAAGATGCACACGGCAGACCAGGCGGAATACGGGAGGAACGCTTTCACCAAGGTGAGAGGGGGGGAGGAGTTTGGGTTCGCTGGCATAGCTGATCCTTTTCCAATGCGAGGAAAGAGGCAATGTGTCATTTATTATATCCATTTCTACATAATGCCAGAGAACGCTGTTGTTTTCAATGAATATTATTATTGATCGACGTCAGTTGTGGTTTGTGGATGGACTGTGTTTATAGCAGATATTTTTATTCTGTCATGCTTAGTTAAGGAGCTAGGTAAAAGATCAACATATTGGAGTATAATTGGTCTGGTAAGAGGTGGATATAGCGATACGCTCGTTTACTAGTAATGTTTAATGAACTCCTGCTGTCGTGGTTTATTTTAAGCTTGGGTTTGTCCAGTTGGTATATTAGTCATGATATGGTGGTGCCTGTTGAGTGACATGACCTGTAGCTGACAGTTAAACTAATAGTGCCACTATCAGATATGGTGAAGGAAGTACACAGCTACAGAGCCTAAGAACCACCTACTTTATCATTACGTAAGTAAAACATGTGAAAAGTATTTGATGTAAAAAATAGTCAAGTATTCAAAAGTAGAATGACTAAAATTAGACACCACCTTATTTAATACTACCAACTGACTGTTCTGAAAGTGAAAGAATTCCACCTTATCACACGTCTGAGACATCAGATAAATTTAATTGTGTGTGTGTGTGTGTGTGTGTGTGTGTGTCGGCTGTTGTTGTTGTTGTTTCCCATTTTACTTATTTTGTGTATCTGTATTTGCCAGAGCTCTACTTGCTGTCCTGTGAATGACTGTGTAATTGTATATGTTTACTACTGGCATGTGGTAGTCATGGTGACTGTGAAGGCTACCAGTGGTGTCTTTGTTCTCTCGTTGAGTTGTGGTATTTCTGCCTGACACTGGATGCAGTGTTGGCGTATTGGGTAGTGAAAGTGATCTAATGACTTTACTATAGCCCACATTGGAAGCCAAGTATTCAATAAATAACAGTCTAATGGGGTATATCACACACGCCCATACACACATACACACTGTGTGTGAGTACGCATAGGATTTATCCTTCTTTAAATTGTTCTAATTTTCAAAGACATAAGGTCTTAATTAACTTGATGATGTCATGGATGAATGATGATGTGGCACCCACAATTAAACTACTTGAGGAATCCTATAATTTATGTATTTATTTATTTATTTATTATTATTATTTATTTATTTATTTATTTATTTTTGGTTTAACCAGGAGATTATTCTGGTACTCAGCCAGCAGTAAGCAAGTCTCTACTTAAAACTTTCTTTGTTCTGTTTTATTATTTGTTTGTTGTTGTTTTTATTGTGGAATGGCTGCTATGGCATGATGATTGAAAAACAACAAAACAAAAAAAATGTTTGCATGGCCATTTACAGCTTGCTGTCCATAAGAACAGCTCATGATTTTACTACCATTACTTGAGAAGTTGAGGTAGTAGTTCTGTATTGAGATTTATTATGTCAGCAAGCTATGTACTTCTACTTGTAGAAATACATCCTCACATGAGCTGGAGTAGCTTCTTGCCCGTCATTTACTTGTAAATAATAGCTTGGCTAACTGCAGCTTGATTGGTATTCAAGTATACCTGAGTTTAACCGTCTGCTGATATTAGTATGTGTAGTAGGGTAGTTAGTGTCATTGCTGTGGGATTATTAGTAGCACACTAGAGTTTCATTAACCCTCAGCGTGCATGCGCGAGAGGGTTATATTGCCGTCCTGTCTGTTTGTCTGTCTGTCACGCTCTGATTTTGGAGATTACTGAAAATTAACAGTTGATTTAGGTATGAACTTACTCAGGACGAAGATTTAAGACCTTTTATTGTGCTACTTTTTTTTAATTTCGGGCTAATTGTTGAGAAAACGAGAAGCTTTCAGCTCTACATAAGTACCAGCTTTTATGGGCAACGCCCCCTAACATCACTTCATAATCACGTGAGCAAATAATTTCTTGCAGCCAGCGGTGTAGTTTGCTCAGGGAAATTAACGGAGTTGAAAGAGGTGAAGTTTCGTATTGAAAATGCATATCGGTGAGTGTTTCTGGCTAGTTTAGCTTCTTCTCTTATGAAGACAGCATTTCCATGTACCATTTTCATTGGTCGAGCTATTTCGATACCATCATTAAAATAGCTAACAGAGATTATATTGTAGTAGCTAGGTAGTGTTTAATAGCGCTGAGGGTTCACACCTTTGGTGCTTCATTGCTTCAGGAGTTACTCTTCTCCTCAGTTTTTCATACCATTGATGTATATAGTGTTTGGTCTCACTTGTTCTCTTCTAAAGGGTCACAAGAAGTCGAGACATTCCAGAGTGTTTATCTCTTCACACAATACTGTGCTAAAATTAGTGGGTGGAGGAGGGGGGAGGGAAAAGTAGTTAGGTGGTATGACAAAAAAAATGTGGTTGGTAAAGGGTGGTTTATGACAAATCTCCGTTTCTAACATTGATGAACTGCGTTGTTAATTATTTAGGCAATCTACGAGCGTCTGTTTTCATGGATTGTGAGGAGGATCAACAACCAGCTGGAGGTCAAAGTTCCCCGCGAGTCCAAGAGTTCTGTAATTGGGGTCCTCGATATCTACGGCTTTGAAATATTTGACAATAACAGGTGAAGTGTGTGTGTGTGTGTGGGGGGGGGGGGGGGTGTAGGGGGTGAGAGAAAGAGAGAGGGTGGTAGAAGTGTATTGTAGACATAGGATCAATCAATTTTTTATACTTGTCAAGTTGAGAAGCAAAGCGTGACTCTGTTTTCAGATTTGTATTCTTATTTTTCCTCTAATAAATTGTATCAAGGAAATGTTTATTTTCTTCAATTAATATGTTTTTTTGTTTTGTTTTGTTTTTAATTAATTTATTATTATTTTTTTTTTTTTTTTTTAGTTTTGAGCAGTTCTGTATCAACTACTGCAATGAGAAGTTGCAGCAACTCTTCATAGAACTGGTGCTGAAACAGGAGCAGGAGGAGTACATGAGAGAAGGCATTGAATGGGTCCAGGTATGAACAGACAGAGGACCACATGTGTGCATACATGCATGCATTGAGGAGTGCCTTAGAGAATTCTATCTGGCAAGATCTTGTCAGATCTTGTAAGATTTGTCTGCCTTGATCTTGTGAAGAATTTTTTTTTTTTTTTGCAAGAACCATGTGAGATACTGGCAAGATCAGTCAAGATCTATCAAGATATTCACCTGTGAGAAACTAGCATAGCTGTGTATGATTCTGGCAAGATCAGTTAAAATCAGTCGAGGTTTATTCCAGCAAGAACCATACAAGATTGATCTTGTAAGATTCTGGCAAGATCAGCTAAGATCAGTACAAGTACGTGTAAATGGATGAAGTTGAGGGTTTTTTTCTTTGTTGTTGTTTGTTTAATTTTTCGTCTGTTTGGTTGACTTTGTGGGACTGAATTTGTGCATTTTGCTCCAAATATAGAGCACCAGGAATGAATAACAGATAGCAGCTGCTTATTTTGTACATTCTAACATCGTTAGACTTCAAGCACATACACTTTTAATTATCTTACAATAACTAGCATTGAATTATCTTTAGTGAAGATGATGATGATGATAATTTTAGATCGATTACTTCAACAATAAAATCATCTGTGATCTGGTGGAGGTCAAACAGTCTGGAGTCATAGCTCTGCTGGACGAGGCTTGCTTCCTGGTGGGGACTGTCACAGATAAAGTAAATAAACGCATTATCTTGTTTGGTAAAGGGTGTATAAGTGGTCATACTACTTGACAATGACAATCTCGACAAGTGCCAATTGTAGTTTTTGACTGTGATTCCAACCAATTGTGGGTTTTCTATGTTGACGATCTTTTACCAACCAACACAACCAGTTGTAAGCTTTAACGATTCCTTACCTAATGCAATATTTTATGAGCTCATCAACTATGTATACATATAATTGTGTGTCTAGCATTTCCTTCATGCCATGGATGAGAAGTATCGCACTCATGAGCACTACACCAGCAGACAGAAGGACCCTCAGGACAAGACTATAGAGAGAGATGTGGAATTCTGCATCAAGCACTATGCAGGCAATGTCACGTGAGTGTGGAGACCCTTTACCCAATAGTTTTTTTCCTGCTTCATTGTATGTAATATTAACCCTTTCACCGTTTTTTTATTTTTACAGGTATTATGACCAAGTAAACCCACGTTACAATTTGTTATATAACTTTCAAATATTTTCATAAACTCCCTAGCAACCATATATTTATAGAAAGCCACGGACCTAATGAGCACGTGTACGTGGTTTTGGTTGCCAAGCAACTAAGTGCCAAAGTTTGACACGACCGCGGCCGCAACGGTTAAAGGGTTAATGAACATTAAAGATAATTTGAAGGTTATATTTCTATTAGTGTTAGTAGTACACATACTACAAGTACATGTTTTGTTTGTTTGTTTGTTAAACGTGCACCTTCAGGTATTTGGTGACAGGTTTTATAGACAAGAACAAGGACCCCATTTATCAGGACTTCATGAGACTCCTCTACAACAGGTAAGGGTACAGCAATATAATATACTGCGGTCTCACTGAATGTGGACAATGTAGTCTGTGAATATCATAGAATGCATGCTCCATGTCCACACTGTACACATACACACTGGGATGGGCTGCATATAGAAAACGAATCTAGGGGCCCAAAGCGACTTTCTTCTATAGGTTTAGGAAGAGTGATGAAACTAAAATACAGACAATTCAAAGATCCTCTTAAGGCGTGCAAAAGTAAGACTTTTTAATGCATGGTCAAAATGTTTGTATGAGTAATAGCACGGGTAACCGTGCTATTCGGGATTAATAGCATGAGTAACGCGATTGAAATTACATGAGGCAAAGCCGAGTGTTATTTCAATAGCTTTACGAGTGCTATTGACCCCTAATAGCACAGGTTACCCTTGCTATCACTTGCTAATAGTAGGCGAGCTTTTTAAAAAGTCTTTTGCAATTGTAGCTACACTGCATCATTCAGTCACTATCTCCTTATTTCAGGATTAGCTTCCACTGGAACTTTCTTTTCATCATACGACTCCTCCTAATCTGTTGAAAACATTCCGTCTAATACGGGTAGAGGTTCTGTGGTAAAGAAGGACATTGTCTCCAACTAAAAACTACTCGAACTGTACGTTTCCAAGGTTAACGCTCTACGCGTGCGCACCTACCTGTACTATTTCACTTAACTACCGAGGTATTTCACTTAGTTTCCACTTAGTTACCGAGGTATTTCAATTAGTTACGTGCTATTTCACTTTCCCCGTGCGATTTCAATTGAACAGCGATTTTTCCCATACATTTTTTAATGGGCAACTTACGCGCCGTACTATTAGTACACTAAAGGGTTTTAGGGGGGCCAGGGAAAACACTTTTCTGGGGGGCGGGGGAGGGGGTGAATGCCCCCTTTGCCTCCCTTAAATGCATCCCTGACTGAAAAGTAAGGGGAAAATGTATTATTGTTCATACATCTCCAAGTGGTTCAATACTAACTGTACCCAAAACTAGTCATATGAAAATTTCACAAAAAAAAAATATATCTGGACTAGTTCGTGATCGCCATTTGTGTGAAGCACACCACTAGTATTATATATAAATGGCTTCTCTTGTCCCATTGTCTTGCCAGCAAACATGCTCTGCTGAAGGAGCAGTGGCCCGAGGGAGCTAAGGCTGTCACGGAAGTCACCAAGAGACCTAAGTCTGCCGGCACTACATTCAAGGAGTCTATGATAGCTCTCGTAGAAAACCTCAAGACAAAGGAACCTTTCTACGTCCGCTGCATTAAACCCAACGAGTTCAAGTCCCCCATGAAGTTCGATGACGAGAGGTGCCTGCATCAGGTAAAGGATCGTCAGTGGTTGGGTAGGGGTGCTTCTGTAAGGTGTGATATTTGGAATTAAAGAAGTTTAGGTGGCATGTGATATTAAGTACTGGAGTTTGTAGCTGTGATAAAATGTAATAGATATTTAGAGTTAGTTGTTGCATCTTCAGAGTAGTAATTGCAAACGATCAAACGTTTAAATCTGTCCTTCCTTCAATGTAATTAATAAGCACTGGCAGTATATGAACTCAATCTATCGTACTATTCATAGGAAGATGATCTTTTGTAAACTGTCAGTGACTGACTTGCTCATAAAAGCAAGCATGGAGAGATCACCTGTATCTCCTCCAGTAGTTTCTGTTGCCTTAGCGTGTGTATGTGTGTGTGTGTGTTTGTACTTCCAGCGTCATAGAAGGTTGTGAAGGTTTATATGTTGTGTCTGTTGTCATGGTGATGCTATGTTGTAGGTGAACTATCTGGGTTTGCTGGAGAATGTACGAGTGAGAAGGGCGGGGTTCGTCAACCGACAACCTTACGAGAGATTTGTGAAGAGGTATGTTTATTGAGATTCATGAAAATTTTATTTAATATATTAATATATTACAATACATTTACAGTACCTGGTTATAACCATTAATTATCACATTATTGACAAATAATTATGCACTCTTTTTTTTCTTTTTTTTTCTTTTCTTTTTTTCTTTTTTTCTTTTTTCTTTTTTTTCTTTCTTTCTTTTTTTATAGTTCTAAATAATGTTTACTTTCTCCCGTTTCCCTAGATACAAGGTGATCTGTAGTGAGACCTGGCCCACCCCCAGCTGCTCCATGAGGGACGCCACCACTCTCATCTGCACGGAGCATGATTTGGTAGGGGATATCGCCTACGGTAAGACCAAGGTCTTCATCCGCTCACCCCAGACCCTCACAGCTCTGGAGCAGGAGAGAGTGGCCATGCTGCCTCAGGTCGCAATCATCATACAGAAGGTAAGGTGTGGTCAATGAGTTGTTTATTGCACACAAGAAGCACTAATCTCAGGAGGGCAATAACTTTCTTTTTAGGAAGATCAAAGAGTTTATGCATTTTTAACTATCAGATTTTTCTAGCCTAATAAATTGAAACTTAGCCCCACCCCCTACTATATGTGTTTCCTTTGTCTAGCATTTCATTCATTCCATTTTTGCTAGACCTCAACCTCACAAATTAACACATTAATTCAGTGGACATTAAACTGTAGATTGTCTTGTGTGTCTTCATAGCAGGTGAGAAGCTGTATAGATTAGTGCTGGTAGAGGATGTGTGTTGGGTAAAGGATGGTCTTATGTATGGGTTGGTATGCATGTTTGTTAGGGTAAAGGGTGGCTACCACTTTTGGTGTTATCACAAAAATTGTGAAGCTGTCAGGAATTCCTTGCATGTACGTCAGTCCGTAAATGATGTATTTGTATTGGTTGATCATATCTCAATGCTGCATGGTTAACTGTTGCATACACACACACACACACACACTCACACACACGCATACTGAACGCCACAAGGCATGAAATCTAGCACATTTTTGTAAGAATTAAAATGCCTCATCTCTGACACATAAGTCCATCTCTCCCGGCATCCACAGCAGCAGCCCACTGCCACTCCTCTTCGTCTGGCATGCAGTGTTGGCTAGTGAACCTTATCTCTGAACTATTGCCAGCTCATTCAATATCTCACACTCCCACTGCCTACAACTTGGCACAAGGCGCTCAGTTGCCGGGCTTTTCCTGGGAAAAATGCTATAATATATTGTAATCAAGTAGGCTTGTCCTTTTCAATCTGCATAAGAATGAACGCAAGGGAAAGGGAAGTGTTCCACCATTCACTGTTGTCAGTGACATTAATGCTGTGCATCTGTTGAAAAGGACTCCTTAAGGAAACTCGCTGGTTTCATCCATTATATCTGCTTGAGTAAATGGAAAGACAGACAGTGTAATCGAGTGTTGTTGGATAGCTGACATCTCGTTGTGTGTGCGTGTGTATGTGTGTGTGTGTGATTATCTTTTATGTGTGGTTTTATCAGTGTCTAAAAAAAAGTAACCACCTCTACCGTCATGGCAAAATTTACTTAATCATGTATGCACGTGTGTGTGAGTGTATATATATTATACATACATTAATGCATATTTGAAGCAAGTGCTTTAAAGCACCTTCAAACACTTGAAAAGTGGTGCTTATAATGTCCTCGTATGTCTGATGCACAGCCTCATAATTGGTCATAGTTCCTATTGATACCTAGTGTGACACACCCACCCAGTCATGTGATGCAAGCATTGAGTTCGATCAAGAAGCCATTCCCATGCAATAATTAGTGTAATGCCTGTGTTTGTCTGTTGGGAGAATGTATAGCGACGGTGTTCAAGTGTTCCCAATCGTCTTATTTGGTGAAATTTTTAAGTGCGCTCACAATTGTTCGTGCGTCACTGATAGCTTGTTAAAGAGCACCGGTTGTACAAGCTGGACTGAAATGTTTCTTTAAGTTGACCTTTTTTGGGATTACACGACTTTCCCCTCCTGAATCTGACGCCATTGTGGGTCTTGTGGCGATTTTCATCAGTTTGTAGCTGGTATTGATGTGCCGTGTAGAGAGATTGTTGATCGACTTGTGATGTTTAGTAGCCATAGCAATGCTTGAAGGAGCTACGTCACACCTGCAAGGATGCTTGAAGAACTAACTACTTTATCACACTGTGAAATGTCTAGCTTGCATCCGCAGAGTGGGCTTCACTTAGGAATCTGATCAGTAGCTTTTCTCTTGGACGTGCTAATTCTATAGGAAGTTATTTTTGCTTGTTTACCGCTATGTCCCTTTCTTGAGACATCATGACCCTTGTTTAAGTCTAATTAAGTAAACGTTCATCTTTGCCGTGAATCGTTAAGTTGGTGTATCTACTTATTAAATAAACTCTTATTCCAGGTGGCTTAGAACAGCATGATTGAGAACCCTGAGATATTGATGTCCCTTTACCTTACTAATTTTTTTGGCACCATCAGAAATATATAAATTGCACAATTGTGTAGTGTCACTTAAAATATAAACTTTACAGGGAGTAGGTGGGGAAAGGGGAGGAGCTAGTAGTCAGACCCATTAAATATATTCAGTATCATTAATCTTAAAGATGGCCTAGACACCATTTTTTAATGCTAGGAGTATTTATAACCCCTCATCTTTGTAAAGGCAATTTTACTAAATCTGCTTAAATTAATTAATCTAGTTATGTGTGGAAGTGGAATTATTTCAATTTTATATATATATATATTTTTTTTTTTTTTTTTTTTTTTTTTTAACGTAGGACTTGTGTTTTTCTCAGCATCAGATTCAATCTCACAGGACCTACCCAGTGAGGAGGGAAGGGGAGGGGAGGGGAGGAGGTGGGGGAGCAGGGGCAGGATTTAGTGACCAGTGCTATGTAGTGCCTGTATTCTATTGAATATAATCCATCATCATCACGCGCACCTGTCAATGCCACATGGTTAACCTCGTGTGTACCATCATGCCCTTGAGTTTGTTTACATACTTAGCGTGGACTCTATGAAGCGATACCGTTTGCATCAAAACGACCTTTTTTTCCTGCATATTTTCCCTCGTTATCATTCCGTCTGGTTTTGACAACAGCTCTGGCCTGAAACTAATGACTTCTGTAAGTGAAGAAATGTTTGACCACATAGTAATTCAAGCTCATTGGAGCGGACTGGCCAGCAAGCCAGGTGTGGCCGAGAGATAGTGGGACATCTCTCATTCCTGGTAAGTCAGTTGAGCGTTGCTGCACTCGTGTGGACGAGGAAGGATGCTATAATGAGCAGAAGGGTGGAGGACTTCTTGTACAATGGCGGACGTGAGGATTTTGATAGGATCTGTCCAGCCTTTCGCTATTTCATTATTTTGAGTGTGATAAATCTTTTTAAGAAATGTTGTGTTATCAACTCACATTGACCTCTCATTAGGAGTGGGTGTAAAGGGAGAGGAGGGGCATGGCTGAGAGAGAGGGAGCCTCATGGTGGTTAGAATGAGAGAATTCGCTTTTTTTATTTTAAAGATTTGCGATACATTTGCTATTGTTTGTGTGTCCTTTAAATTGAAATATGTATTTTTCCACTCTTTTAAAATCTCCATGGAGATACTAGCCTGGGCTTGTCTCCATGGTAACAGCATGTACCTGAGCATGTCTCCACGGTAACAGCATGTACGTGAGCGTATCTCCACTGTTAGCATGTACCTGGGTATATCGGCATACCTCTTAGTGTAGGCCATGCATAGTGGTGTGTGTATTTTGCATTGCAAGACTTAAGTCTTCTATATTTGTCGATCTAATCTGAAGCTTTAGTTTATTGCAAAGTGCAGCAACTTCTGTTTTCACAATGTGAAGCCAGTGTGTGTGTGGGAAAAGATAAAGTTTTTAGATGCAAAAACCGTCCCTTATAGGGCTGCCAGGAAGCTGTGCTCTGAGACCCGTACATCCATAATCAGATAGCAACCTGCCATGCGTGTGATAACCTTGTTTGATGCAAAGTTTTCTCAGTTGGACTCATTAATTCAATAACTCAGTGTCTTTGTGCAGTTGCTAATCTTTCAAGTCTCTGAGGGAAGTTCCTGTTTGTGTTGAAAATCAGCACTTTTCACTTCTTACATATTTAAATTACGTAAATGTCACTGGTTCCTTTAGGTAGCCTAATTTGTTATTGTTATTGTTGTTAACTTCCACTTGTCTTCCTTCATTTTTGTAGTACACTCGCGGCATGTTGGTGCGGTGGAGGTTGAAGAGGACAAAAGCTAAAGGTATCATCATCGCTTATTTCAGACGCTACAAGCTCAGGTCCTTCCTCAACCAGATAGTGCAGCTGTTCAGGTGAGTCATACACAGAGGGAGGAGTTTTGAACAGGTGGTTGTTAACTTAAACCAATGGCTATGCTGTGGTGGGTGTGGTCTTTCTAGTTGCCATGACTCCAAGTGTGCCTTAAATTATCTATATAGTTATTATTGTTGCCTGTTCATTCATTACAGAAATATAGTCTGGCCACCAACAAATTTATATCCCAGTGAAAAATTATATTTCTTAAATTAGGTTACATATGTTACACCACTATGTGGCGGTAGGTATGGGATTTACACAACTGAGGGCCAAAGGCTTGAGGATAGTGTAAATCCCATACCGATCGAACGGAGGAGTGCAGCTGACTTGTACCATGGCTCTGGACTATAGGAAACACACAGAAACTAATTTTGATTGGACGGTTCACTTATTCACCTCCTAGGAGGTGGGTGTGAAATATATTCAACAAGAATTGAGCAATCTGATTGGACGGTTTGAACGTACCGTGGCACAAGTACTATATATTTTTTAATTTAATGTCACTTAATTATCATAGCCCTAGTGTAGTGATTCCCACAGAGCCTCTGTGGCCTCCAGCTAATCTGACTGTTTCAATAGACAATAGAGGAGCCTAACAAAATAAACTAATGAAATGTATTGCTACCCTAGCAGCCTGCAAACCAGGTTAGTGTCCATTGTTGATATTAGTGGTGCCTCTATTAATTTATAATTCCCGGTCGTAATCTCGTTTTACTTGCCCAGCAGGTCGCAACCAGCTAGGGTGGGACGTTCACTGTCGCTTGTGGGAGGGGTTTCCCTCAGGACACCATCCCATGGCCCGTGCTGGTGTTGCCAACACCATATGGCACTTTTCTCAGCTTGTCGTAGCTTGTGGACAAACATGAAGATGTGTCACGCCATTACAAGTGTTAGTGAGGTGTCAATTTAGTTTGATCTTTTTTTTTCCTTAAAAAATTTCTAGTAGTAGATAAATATTTTTAACTTAAAGAGCTTCTCAATTATACCATTTAGTTTAAATGACTTACATGCTAATGTATTTACCTTAAAAAGGAGACTTTCACGAAAATTACTACCAACTATAAGACAACTATTTGGTAAGGTAATTAAATCTTGATTCTATATACCTTGTTATTATAGTGTTTAATATTTATTATTATATTACTGAAGTTATAAGTTATTGTTCTAAATTGGATATCTTACATTGTATACTGAGTAGAAGGTTTCATGGGTGATACGTTCTGTAGGTTGATCTGACATGTAATATTTCAGAAAAGATGGCTGTTTTGAACAATTGTGAATGTTGGAATATCATGGCGTGATGTATTGCAGTGTGGCTTGAACCGCACATACGATGAAGTCATTATAATAATAGCAAATTTTCTCGTTCTAACAGCCAATATTGTTAATTAAAACTTAACCCGATGTTTCGAAAAGGAAATGTCGGGTTAAGTTTTAATTACAATATTGGCTGTTAAAACGAGAAAAATTTGCAATTATTAGAATTATTTCAGCCGAGAATGACTGAATCATTGAAGTAATTTATTAGCTCGAGATAAAAGCTCAACTAATCCGGATAAACGAGGGTAAGCAACAGAACAAAAAGTGACTGTCCTGCACGGCTAGGTAAATATGCATATTCTGAGCCACCTCTATGTACAAATCCCATTATAGTAAAACAAATAGATATAGTAGAAGACTTACAAATAGTGTTTGCAAGACTAAACACACCGTCAGTCCGAGCGTCAATCTCTCTCTCATTTAGCACTCTTCTCAAGAGGCGTGGGAATCTCAGTGAGCATGGCAACAGAAGACATACAAACTCACAAGCAGCTGCCATCTGTGTCAGGATCCTTTGCACATGCTCAGGAAAGGAGGGACACTTAGCTTGGTACCAGGCCGAGATATCTCCTGCTAATGGGTTGTCTAGTACAGGAATCGGTGCAGTATTGATTGTGCGTTGAAACCGTTCAGAGTTAATTTAATGAACATGGAGGAAGACGTTGAGTAATGTATTTGGTTGATGGGATCGACCAATTCAGAACTGGGTGGGTTTTATTTATTTTGTCTGGGTTTCTGTGCCGTTAATAAGGAATGTGTGTGTGTGCTAGTATGGAGGAGAGCATACGGTCAGAAACAAAAGTGCAGTCACATTACATGTTAGTGTGTGTGCGTGTGTTCTATATGCATCCTATAGTGTCATACATAAGTCTCACACTATGTACGGTAAAGGGTCTTAAGATGGGATATATTAATGGTTTACTGATTTTTAGCGGCTATTCAATATTTTAATTATTTAAAAATGAAATTAAGGTTAATTCTAATGGTTAAGCTTGGTTAAGTTATTATTGAAGTAAAGGTTGGTTTTATGGCAGTTGTAGAAGCTCCGGTGAGAGAAGCATATCTTTATTGACATATATCAATAAAGATTACGCAAGTCTACAAAAGAAGTTCACTAGCCCAATCTGTACTTGGTCAACTTCTATAACCATATGAATGACGTGTTTTCAAAACCCACACTATACGTCTTGTGTCAGTCAGTAATCCAATCAGGTCTGAACAGAGCACAATGGTGGTTGACAACTTCACCGGTGCATCTGTTGTGAGAATGATTTCACGGTTCATTGGGCGTTGTTAGTTTCTGATTAGAGTGCACCCACTCACAAAGGCATTGCAATAACCTGACTGATGTCCTGTTACAGTTTAGGGTGCACTGTTGTTTGTACGATAGCCTTTTAGTATTCACAACATTGGATGTTGTCCATTTATCTGTTTACTGTTTACTATGATCGGCTCTTGGACTTTCTGCTTCTAGAAAGACATCTTGTTTTCATTTATACTCTATTCTGAAGTGTGCAGTAAAAAATAGTAGGAAAAATTAGCATATGTTGCCGGTAACCTGACCCCTGGTATAGCAGCTGCTTTGATAGAAGCGCAATTGGCTGGGCGGTGCCTGTCACTGTGACAACTGTTTTGATAACCTCTCTAGTGTTGAAGAGAGGTTATTGTTGTTAATTTAAGAATTGATTTAAATATAATTAATTCACCTAAGGATAAAATATCCCTCCAAGGAATTAGGATTTGGGGCGTTGATGAGAAACTTCCATTAATAGCACATGTGTACTGTGTGTGCCTGCACGCGTGTGTAAATTGCACGTGACCTACTAGTGGCAGCTACAGAATATACATTTGCATTGGTGTGTGTGTGTGTGTGTGTGTGTAATGAACTGAAATTGTACACTTTTTCCTTCTTTAATAATTGGATCTGAGAAATTAGTATATTTGAATGTAATTACACTAAGCAGGGTCACCGGATGAAGCTAAAAGGTGTGTCTCTCTTTGCCAGATTTGGAAGGTCGCTTCTGCCAATGGCTGCAATGTTTGGAACTTGATATCTTCTCCTTTAGGCAGTTGTCTTACCAATATTCCCTCTGGTGACAGGCAGCCATAAAGTAGGAGGGATAACAAGAGAAGTCTCTTGGGTGGCATCGTAGGGACGCACACTTGACTTATGGGTCACACCCTTTTAGCGACGATATTAAATTACGCACTGATGGGCAGGTGGATATTTATGACTAATACACACACTGTATGAGTTGTATCTTCTTACAGCAATAATGGATGATTTTATATATATCGAAATATAGCATGCTTAGTCCCATTGACAGTATATTATATATACACATAATAGAATACATGGTTAAGATAGCGGTACTTCTCTTTATCGGTACAATTGACTAGTATTGTAATGTTGTAGTATGCTGAATAGCCCATCCTTTACCATACAATAGGATGCCCCCACAATTATCTTTCTTAATGAAGAGCCGCTGTACTGAGCTATGTAACAAACCAGAGCAGCTGCAGATTGGGGAGAGTCTATTTTTATTCCAAGTGCAATATTTACTACATGACAGGAGGAAGTACTTCTGGATAGACTGATTAAATATAAAGTAAAGATGAACAAGGAAGCTGGAGTAGTTGTGCAAGACAGACAGACAGAGTTGTGTCAGGGGTTGGGAGGGGAAGGAGATACACTGGTAGTGATGATATGTATCCATTACATCATCTTTACCCAATCTCCCCTCAGTATATCCTTTGCTTGTGTAACATGTGTGTGTACTGGTATTTAAATAGGTGGAAACTGAGTCAGTGATCATGGGTTAATTAAATAAAGGCAATCACCCCATACCAAGCATTCCTTTGCTCTATATCTTATAGTGTATGTAAGAAATTCCCCAACATGTGATGTTTGCTGAACGCATGCATGTGGCCAGTGATATGGGTTTACTTGAGTGACCCTTTGCCAAAATTCTTCTGTTTGAAGAGAAGTCGTTGCCATTATAGTGTTGAACAGAAGTACATTTAGGAGTAAATGCCACATAACTCAGTGTTTCAAATCGTCCATGCTTCAACCACCTCCTGGTCCTAACTTGGTATTAAGTTTTAAAACTGAAACTAACTGTTTATGTACTTAAATTATTTAATGTCTACTGTGCACATGACATCACAGTATCGTCATTTGCCGTCAGCTTTCATTTTGCCTTGTGACCCAGTCATAAGTTTGTTAAGTTAACAACAAACTTCCCGTGTCGAGCAGCAGCAGTTTATTCAGCAGTAGCACGTGCTAGTATGACCCTCCAGGTACCTGTGTGACTAGCATGTGAGCTTCCTACTAAACTTCCTAGTTCAGTTTACAATGCCACATCAGCAAACGATGTCGCTGTTTATTGGTTCTATTTTTATATCTGTATACTTTCTTCCAATCATGCTTTATTTTTTGTGAGTTGTTTTTGTGTTTGTAAGGCCAGACAGACACTCTGTAAGTTGTGCAGGGAATGATGTCAATATCACATGTGATTACCAGCAAGAACCAAAAAGTAAACATGGAGAGAGTGAGTTTGCTGTCCTAAAGGAGAAACTGGTTTGGTTATTTGATTTACAAACAGGAAAGCTTTTCATGCATATAAGATATCGTATTACAAATGCACTTCCTTGTAAGGCACGAGTGCCTTATCTAAGCTCTTGTTTGTGTCTGTCTCTGGCCTACTGCATCTTGTACCGTTGTAAGAGTTGATGGAGTATATATGGCTTGTTGTGAGTAAAGCTTATTTTTTAATGTTTTCCCGTCTCGACTCGTGTTTGGAAGCCTTGGGAGTGGTTTGCCCTCGCCATGGCGACACTTGGACGAGACTGGATCTGAATGAGTGGGTGGGGGTGGGAGCAGAGAAAACCCAGGGTTGCAGGCGTGTTCTGAGTTAGTTACTTAAGAAATGACGTATTTGTTTCCTTAGCTATAGTTTGTGTTGCTATAGTCTGCTTCCCTCAGGCTAGACACAGGGACAATAGAGCCAAAAAACTGGGAACAACAGACCAGTCCGTGGGACTAATTAGATTTGGCGTAATTGGCATGTTACGCTAACTGGCAACTCCGTCTATATTTATATTTATTTAAGAGCATGGAAACAAAATTAATTTTGAATGCGTAAAATAATAATAATTCAGCAAAGCTCTCATGTATGACTTTCCAATATATCTCTCTTCGATTCAAAATAATTGTCGTAGGCATGCGTGTACCATTTTCTATTAATGCGCCTGCACATGCTATGAAGTTCCATGGCAATATTTGGCAACATTTTGTTACCTCACTGGCTATAATGGGAACCATTTTCGGAACTAAGTCATCTGGTATACTCTTTGACAAAGAATACACGATAGCCAAGTCAGAACTAAGGTAGACTCAATAGGAACTCCAGACACAGAGTCTTTCTGTGCCTATCTCAGTGAGGGACTGAAGATTGATAATGCCTCTTTCATTCCATAACCACTAAAGCTTTACATTGTGAGTCTCGTGTGGGGTACTTTCCACATATCAGGTAAGGTAATGACTGAAACATAAGTAATAAATGATTAAATAAAAAAAGCTTTCTAAGTTGATTTAAGTGCCATCTGGATATGCAGATTGTGTCGCGGGCTCTCTAGTAAAAACAAAGATGGTCGTTATGCAAGATCATATCACCTTGTCACTCAGAGAGAGGTTTCACCAGCCTCTGTATGTGGCCATTTATCTCTGCAATGATATTTGAACCAATTATCTGGTTTTATCAGTCGCATTCTTTTGAATTAAGACTCTAATTATTTAAGTGCGTGAACATTGCTTAATTTAGTAGCGTGATATGGCGATATATTTGCCGTGCATGCATTGTTGGTACAGGGTGGTCCTTCTCCCACGGAATGTAATTATTGGCTGCCAGTTTTTACCTCTGGCATTAACATGTGTAAATTGATAGCGACATGCTATAAGTGGCCCTTTGTATCTGATCTCACTCTGGTAGTTTGTGTGTGCGACCAGACAGACAGTCAGATGAATGGCTTCCTTTCCTCTCTATCCCTCCATGAGAATCCTTACTGGAGTTAAATCCCCCTCTGTGTATTGGAAGGAATGAGCTTATTCTTAACCGAGGATCACTCAAAGATGTTCAAACTCTCTTTTAGTCTGACGAGACGAGACCTGAATCACGCATAGCGGTTTGGTAAAGGGGTTGTCTGCCAGCCAAGACCTGTGACAACCGGAATTCCATCGTTATTGAAGCTGCTGTGCTCTTTCTAAACCAATGTTCACATCTAAAGTTCAAAGGTGGCAGTATCACGTATCTATTGTCTTTCATTTTTTCTATTTGACATACTCTTTCCTGTGTCAGTCGTGTCAAGGAAAAGACTTCTTTCCTGGTTTCCTGGTTATCACTAAGTGTCTCCATTTCTCTGGGGACATAGTTATTAGTGAGGCTTACTAGGAAGGAGCTAATTAGATTTATAGATTGTGTCGGTCAACTCATTAGTGACTGGGAATTCAGTCAGTCTCAGCTGAAGAAATAATTATAATAATAATAAATAATAATAATAATAATAATAATAATGATTCAGTCATTAATTATTATAATTGCAAATTTTCTTGTTTTAACAGCTAATATTGTTAATTAAAACTTAACCCAAGTTTTTATTAGCAATATTGGCTGTTAGAACGAGAAAAATTTGCAATTAGTAATAATAATAATAATAATAATAATAATATAATGAAGGTTTTCTCCATAAATACAACCATACATTGGAGTTTGACATAAGTGATTTCAGTGGAAGATTCCGGCAAGAAGTCAAATTATAGGACCAGTTAATTGATTGTCTGTATGAACAGAGAAAGCTGCTGTAATGTCCACCATTGCAGCACTCATTCGCTGATGTCTTGCCACACTATTATCTTATAGTCGTCTCTGAATGTAATGTTCTGCAGTGTTGTTAGGGAAAGTTGTTGTTACGTATTTGTTGATTGTTACGTGCTTCACTTTGTGCCACCCCCACTCCAGTTTCTCCCTCCAAACATCCTCTTTCTGTATATTCTGCAATAGTTAGTTTATTGTGCCATACTTCTATGGAGTGTTTGTGTGTGTGTGTGTGTTTGCGTGCAATCTCAGCCCAGTATCTTCCCAAGGTATGTTATCACATGATCACATCTGCATTTTCACACCTTGCTTCTCCAGCTCCCCACCAACCAACCACACACACACACACACACACACACACACAATGGAGCTGCACTCCCTGAGGGCACTACTTATTGCCACATGCTAAAGACTTCACTGCCGCCCACTCAAGTCCACATGTGATGATTACGCACATGTACGGTTATATATCCACAGTGGTCCCAACTAAAGTTTCCTTCATTTTGAGAATAAACCATACCTTATAAAACTCCCCTAATTATGTTATCTTTAGAGTACTCCTGCTCTTTCCTGTGAATCCCATGAATTAAATAAATAATCAACTCCTATTATTCCAAAGGAGGCTCCAAACTGCTTGACCCGACCTGCACTGGTGATTGTTGTTGTCTCTGGTTTTATGGCGCTCTAGGTTGTGGCTGCTGTGAAGTAACTCAGGGGGACGACGAAACGGATTGTGGATTAGCTCCGGTATCCCAGAGTGTAGTAATAGGAGATCGTTTGATGAGGGTTGGGTCTGTTACAACAGAGAAGCAATACCACACAATAGCTAATTCAAATTTATATTGTATCATTGAGTCTTGATGTAAACCCTTTATGTACTCATATTTTTTCCCCCCTCAATTAAGATCAAAGGTAATTCGTTCCTGTGCTATTGTTAGTAGTTGCGGAAGAACCGTCTGTGGTTTTGTTATTGCTAATTAGAATTTAATTCCCTGAGGGCATAGTGATGAGGTAATATTGTTCATTGTGGTCATACGGTATGATTTCACAGAGCGGCTGAAGTAACGGACCTTGTGGGGAGTTGAGGAGTCGTCTTTGGCAACCGGGAGATATATCCCATTAGTTATCTTTCTTGATGTCTCTATGATTTTATATTTCCTTTGTGTTGTGGCCCTGCGACTGGAAGGATTACTAGGGACGCATGTCATTGCCTCATCTTATGAATATGAGTTGTGTGTTTTGGTGGTCACGAATTGTCTCACGAATAATTAGTACTTAACAAATTACACAACAGCATGAGAACAACTCATTAGCTAATTGCCCGGTGATCTCAGCTCTCGGCTAATATTCATTCTCCTTTCCCTTTTTTGTCTTGTTGTTGTTGTTGTTATTGTTGTGCAGCTTTACAAATAAGACTCATCCTGTTTGAATAGCGCTCTTTTTTTTTTCTTTTCTTTTTTTTTTTGGTGGGTAAGGTGATGCTCCAGTTTACCAGTTTCCAGTCTCTAGGGATTTCCATAGTGACAGGTGTAAAATTTGGGTACTCAAGGGTTGCCATGTTTTATGTAATTATGGTAGAGAAAAGCCAACCTGTGTGTGTCCCAGCTAGAGTCTGGTTCTCTGGGATCTGGTTCCAGAGAGGGACCACAAGAATAAGAGCCTTCAGCACTTTTGGTGGTCTCTATAGAACCCTCCATCCTTGAGTGCACCAGAGCCTATGGCTAACCAAGTCTGCACCTGAGTGTTTACTTCCTGCTTGGTGAAAATTGAACACCTGTTGGTGTTGCTGAGGTTTCCTGCTGGGAAGTCAGGAGGTGAGAACTGACTTAGCATAAATTTATTTGGTTTTGTTTTTTTGAGTGGTTCATTCTGGCTGGAAGACTTTACCTTGTGTGAAGTTTTAGATGGAGGACAAAAAAAAAATCAGAAGGTGATGGATCTGTTCACTTAATTAGAATATTGGTATTCCACATCTAATGAATGCACCTGGATATCATGACATTAGACGGTAGCTATAAACTAGTTGCCATATCTACATGGAAGGTAAACGAATACAAACTTGGCCCCCTAATCTGTCCACTGCTCCCAATTTCAGTCTTCTATAGCAGTTGCAGGAAACCAACACAACTTTATAATGCTCTGAACTATGAGATGTTTTAAAGCTAAGCATTTAATTTAAAAAAAGATGACAAAATTTTTTTTATGACCATGTTCTTTTCTTTCTTTTTTCTTTTTTTCCCATGCAAGTTTGTGCGTGTATGTTGCAATTACAATGAGATCATTAAAGTTTTAGTGAGAGTTAAATATTTGAGATGAAATAAATAATAAATATAGCTTTCACTACCATAGTTACCATAGCTATTTCAGAATAGCCCATAGTTCACTTCCCAAGTTAATTTTTTTACCAACTATTTATTATTAATTAAAACTTCTCTACTTCCACTCCAGAGAGTTGTTGATGGAGTAGTACTACTATAATATCCATGGCAACAGGTTTGTACTAAATGAACTCTGGGAGAGAAGCATGTATTTTTACAAGCATGTAGTGTTTCATGTGGTGTATCCAATATTCACATGTCTAATACATGTTGGGCATGCTCACTGACATGCAGCTGACGTGCATTCTGCACCAGCTGTTGGGGTCTGGCAGAAGAAATAAGTTTTGCACTTCTCCTGATGGATTTAAGCCATTTTCCATGTATCCAGACTCTCTTGTGGCAAAGCTGCTCTTGTTGTGCTGTTTCGCAGGGCTAATGAACTGTGATGAGACGTACTATGAACTAATGGGTGGGCGTCGGCTGGTCGGCTGACTGTGCAATAAACATTTAGTTATCTGTGGGTTCGTGACGTAGTTGGTTAAACGGATGTTCCGTTATCTCTCACTGTGATTGATGATTTGTGAAATTTAACTGGAATTGTTTGGCAATAAAGAGTGGCGTGGCGTGTGTATCTATAGTACAAGAAAGCTTCGTGTAATATTCAGACACACCACCACTATACATGTACGGCACACGTGCAATCGTCATTCAGTCTGTCAGTCAACATCCTATCTCAAGGACTGTTGCCCCTGAACTTTGAAAGTAGGATGGTCAGTAATTTCATGTGCGTATGTTGCAACAGAAAATACAAGTCTCTCTCTTCACTGCTTTAAGAAATATTATTTTTTGTTAATTTTTGTTTGTTTATGGCTGACTGTAGGGGTGACAGGTGCGATAGGGTTGTAAAATGTTAAATATTATTCACAATCTTCATTGTTATTATTATTGTTGCTTTTCCCTTGAAATTTTTTTTCTATTTAAATGAAATAAATTAACACACATGTAACATTTTCTGATTTTCGTTTGGCTGACATGCTTTAATATTATACCAAGGAAAAGGAAGGCAGACAAAGCTCGCAGCAACAAAACATGAGTTTATTGTTTGTTTGTTTGTTTGTGTACTTGTTTATGCGTGACAGGAATGTGAAGAGCATGCCTGACCTAGGCAAGAGTGTGGTATGGCCTGAGGCACCTCCGGTACTGGTCACCTTCGTATCATACGCCATGCAGATCCACGCCAGGTGAGTGAGCATGCTCAGAATATTCTGTCTACTCTGTAGTGTATCTATCACCTGACAAAAAGTTTAATTAATTAGTTATTCTATAATTTGCAGTATCCATTAAGTACAAGAATCCTTACCTAGTGACTCTCTAGTGTCTATTAGTTGGGCTTATGTAAAAAAAAAAAGACACTAGGTGAAGAAAGGGTTTCAGATTGCTTTATATGGTGAGTCTGTGAGCTTTAAAAAAACGCAATAACTTGCCAAGATGAGAACATTTAACAAAACAAGGTCATTGGCAAGGTTGGTTTAATGTCTGAAAACTGAACCCAGGTCTAGATGTGTTGACCAAGGTGAAGTGCTATATGTATACCCACTGAGCTGTGTGTGTAGTTGTAATGGAGGTTTAGGGAGGTGTGGAGTGACCTCTTGTATAAGAGATGCTAATCTTTGTTTTTTCTGAAAGTGGAGTTTGTGTGTACAGACTTATTGTCTTTCAGTTGCATCAGAAAATGCAATGCATCTTCATTCTGTTGGAATAATTTATAAATCATGTTCTTGGTAAGGTTATGCTGGGGTGACCCAGGGTGGTGGGGAATAAGGGGAGGGGAGGGGGGAGGGGTCGGAATAGTGTTCGTTTTAATTGTCCGTGTGTATTATATGATATATAGTTATGACCAGATATGACCAATCCTGTTTATTCATTAGGCGTGTTCTCTCTCTCTTTCACAGGCTTTTTTACTCAGTGGCAGAGCGCTTGTGCATTGAGCAAGTAGTCCTGGGTTCGATTCCCAGTGGCGACCAGATATTTTAAATTCCGCATTGTTTAAAAAAGCCTGTGAAAGAGAGAGAATGCATCTAATGAGTATAAAAAAAGCTGAGAATTAAATTGTGATCCTGGTTATTGTCGGTGAATTTAACGCTCTCCAATATTCGGCTAGCCACACCCACCATCATCCTATTCGTTGCAACATTTCTGATGATTCCTACCTTATCACCATTTGATGCACACATGCACATGTATCCACATGCACATGTATCCACATGCACATGTATCAAGAGTGAAGGACTTGCTTCTTTTGTAAGAAGGAAGACAATCCACTGGAGAAATATGTACATTGGACGAAAATACCCAGTCAGAGTAGCTGCAAACACAGAAAATTGGATTAAATAAAAACAACAACACACACTGACAATGAATTTTATTAATTTTGTACAGCTTGCATTAATACTTTTTAGTAACATAACAGAGGGGGGGGGGGGGGGGGGGGGGGGGGGGGGGGGACAGCTAGAGTGTTGTGGTGCAGCTGCATTTAGTGGGTAATGATTGCATGTTACCCAGGAATACTTTATTGCATTACCTACTGAATTGCATTGACTGCAGCTTTCAGACTCCAGCTAGGCCAGCCAGCCAGCCGGCCAGGGGGACTCTGGGGAAGCTATCACAGCAGTAGCATGTGCAAACTAGAGCACACTCTAGTTGTTATTGTTGTTTTTCCCTTCTTTTTTTTTCTCTATAGGTTTTTTGTTGTTTTTTTGTTTTGTTCTTCTCTCCAAGAAGTTTATTCCTATGATTTTTGAGTGTGTGTGTGTGTGTGTGAAAGTGTTGGTGGTTGTATGCTCACTGTACCAGTTTTTCCAGTGTAGGATCTTCTCTGGGCATATCTCTTCCTACCTCTCCAGCATAATGGCGCGATGTGTGGAATATATCTGTTAGCTGGTGGTCTGGTTGATAGTGCTCTTTATCAAAACCTTCTCGAGAGCAAGCACCATAGCAAGGTTCAGGGCTATAGAAATAATTAAAACTTAAAGGCAGACACGAGATATTTCTTAAGAGGAACCGGAATTAGTACGGACGCTTATGTTTTGGTAAGCTCTAGTCAACATTATTTTGTTGTTATGGTTCCAGTGTTGCCATGGTTCTGGTTTATGTCAGTAATAGCGTCAGTGGAAGTAGAACTATAAAAACCCACCTGGTATTATACAGTGTAGATGTGAGTGATATTATGGGATGCACGTCTAACTGGTGCTGCATGTGGAAGTCATTTATCACAACATCTTTAAAGGAGGGGAAGTTGATTTGTTTGTAATCAAGTAGCTATCGTCCATTCTCCGTGTAGTGGTGTTTGATAATGTGGGAATGGGTCTTTGTCATCTTCTGTCATCGTCTGCAGGGATTGGTGCCAGGTATTTAGTTTGTTATTGTTATTGTTCCTGGTTAATTACTTCCCCTTGATGGAGATCAAACTCCAATAATTTGCCGCCAACTTGCAAGGAAAGGATATGGAAGTTAAAATGTCTACAATAACTCCCGTCCTTTCTTATTTCAGTGGGAGGATTGTTATTTTTGTTATATTAGTTTTGTTATTTTTACTTACAATATATTTTAGCCCACTTCCTCTTTTTTTTAATTTTAATTTTAATTTTTTTTTTTTTTTTGCTGCTGTTGTTAAGTATGGTCCTACTCCTTACCTATTGTTAATTTCAATGCCACTCACTTGGTTTAGGGAGGGAGGAGTGTCGACTCGTGCCTCGCATCTTCTGAGTGCACTGTAAGGACTGTTTCTACTGTGAACCATCAGCTGTATCTAACCTCAGTCAACTCAACACTTGTACACATTATCAACCTAGTTGTTGCCTAGGCACACTCAAAGGAACAACCTCGTGTGTGTGTGTGTGTGTGTGTGTGAACCGTACCTCATGATTAAGGTGAGGTGATTATTACCTCACTGGATCACACGACTAAGACTCCTAAGTAGACCTATGATAACTTGTGGTTGCTATGGTTATAGAATGCCTACAACTCCTTAGGGTTTTTGACCTTTGCTGAGTTTTTACACCTTGCTGAATAAAAGGGTGACCATGAAATTGACCTTTTTAGTGGTTATAGTGAGAGGTCAGACTCCTTTGTGCAACTATTTTACACTTGTTTTGTAGATACTGACAGTTCCAAGTCTCGTGGTTTTAAAAGGTTAAGGGATCCTAAATGATGTAATTTTAGTTTCCAAAAATTCTTCAATAAAGTCGATTCAAAAAACTTATTCGAACTCTTAGAATGGATTTAGAAACCCGCTGTAGCAGATTATAATTTTATGAATTTGTAGTAATCAAATTATGCTATGTTCTAATTCTACATAAAGTGCTTATGATGTATACGTGGAGGAGGAGTGTAAAATATATCTCATCTAAACTGGCTTAGTGTCAGGTCTTTTTAAAGGAGGTGTTTGTTTGTCTGTTATTCTATTAAGTTTTTTTTTCCTGGCATGGCTGCTTTGTATTAAGGACTCGGTGCTTGTCTGAACATTTTTGTCATTATTACAATTTTGAATAATATTGAAATCCTGAAAAAATAATCAATTTCAAGCACCTGCATTCGTGGGGAACAGCACTTATTATGCACCGTAAGCAAAATTAATTAATTGTAGTTACCGATAGCATATCTATGATTAATATAGTCACTATTACTTAAGCATTTATTTACAGATGAAGAAAGGAGTTTCTCCGAATTCATGATGCAAGTGTACTTTGGAAGTCAAATTCAGTCAATTAGCGTAATAACGAGGACGTATTACGGCATAAGTTAGTTTCAAAGATTATATGCTAATAGAAAATTAATTAGGAATGATCCAACGATTGTTTTTATTGGTCAGTCATAAACAGTGCACTCTAAAACATCCTGGACTTCCACAACTGGCGTCATGGCGCAGGCTGGAGTCTGTTATTTTAGTTTTGTTGTGTTCCTATTGTTATGTCGTGCTTTGTTGCTTCAACTACTTCCCCTTGCTAAGGATCAACCGCGAATAATTGCCGCCAACTTGCCGGGCTTGCAAGTAAGTTAGGAAGTTAGGAAACGTAAATCTATTTACATGCTTAATGGTGACTTGGCAGGATGCCTGCTCGGCAGAAATAGCCGCAGAGTAGGTCATCATATTTTGTCTGAATAAGTCCCTCGATAATGTGACAGTAATTATCATAGCGTCATTTAATTACTTAGGATGTTTCATAATGCATTCAGGAAGTCTGGGGCAAAACTTAATGGAAAATGTTTTCAACAAGACACTCATCTGCTTAATTATTGATCTAAGTCAACTTACACAACTCCAGTTTTATCTTTATAGGACTTGATTTCATTTCTACTGATACAGTTCATTGCGGTGTTGTTGTTTTTTGCTGTGGTTAATTTGAACCTATCACTCACTAATTGACTCCTTTCTTCTCTCTATTCTTTGTTTCGTTATTGCAGCGTTGACCGGTTGCTCTTAATTGTATTTCTCTGTCTTCATTGTAGTTATCATAACCTATGTGTTGCAGACCCTCTACTGCAAATGTTTGCTTTTTGTTTTCTCTAATTCTTCAAGCACATCACTATGTACATTGTAAACCTTTTTCAGTATCATTCAGGATGTAGTAGTGCAGATGGAAGAGAAATGGCTGCAGAAATGCCAGTAATATTAGGAAACAGTTAGAGGGGCTTAGTGTTTCCAATTGGCATTCCGATGTCTCTCTAGAACACGACACCGGCACCGGCAATACCCCGCCTGTGGAATCAGAACTAAGTCATGCCTTTCTAGTTGATGTTGTGGATAACTGCAAAATGATTGTTGAGGTTGGAGCTTGGTCAAGCAAGCTGTCAGCTGCTTTTCTTCCTCTTATTTGGGGCTACAGCCGGAGCTAGTGTTTGTGAAGTAGATTTGAATGCACTCTGCTTATCTTAGCCACCACACACAGGCACACACACAGAGTGAAATTGACTGGTAAATCCTTTTACATCTGCTAGGTTAATTTTTCTTGTTTCTAATTTCTAAGTCTGTGATTATTGTCATTAAAATCACACACAGTATTCTATGTCCCTTCTATCCTCATTTTGTATGCTGTATTGAAATTGATTAGTGAAGGTTAGTGCTGACAAGCAAGAAAACATGGTTCTAGTTTTATATGTTTTACTTGTGCACTTTCAAAAATTGAATAAAATGTTTAGGAGCCAATTGTTGTAAATCTTCAATGGGATGGATTCATCATTGCTAAGCATATTCAAATGGAGTATTCACATCTAACACTCAGAGCTGAAGTGTGACCATAGTTCCTGCAGAGATGGCTTTCTTACACAAGCTTTTCTTCTAGTTCCATTAGCAACATAGCTGGTTATTTCTAGCATTCGTCCAGGAAGTGAGTCTGCTGATCAACAGGAAGTGAGTCTGCTGATCAACAGGAAGACACACTGTCCATCACAAGATGGCCAGTTGACAGTGATATCATTTGCCTTCCGTGTCTTCTGTCATAATAATTCCCCGGGTGTTCTATAATTGACGGAGCACCAACATCTGCTTGGAGAGAGGAAGTTTTAATGGCTGCCAGTGGATGTTTAGACAAGCTTTATTAGTCAGACAGGACTGTTAGTTGTGCATTATTAATGCTGGATGTATACCGGTGCTTGTTGTCTAGCTTCTGGTACCTGGTTTATATTTGGGGAGGGAAGACATTTTGTGAGGATGTGAAGATTTAAAAAGGAGGCAAAGTTCTGTAGTTGTTATTGTTTGTTTGGTTTGCCTATCAGTACCAAACCCTCTACCTACGTACAATAATTTTCACCACGTAAGGTGTTAAGTGTGTTAACAAGAACAGTTATCTTAACTCCTGGCCTCCCTTTCCTACAGGGCCCCTATTGTTAAAAAGAAATTAACTTGTGACTCTAAAGATTGCATGCAGTGAGTCCCAAACGCCTTTGAAGTGAGCAAGAAGCATGTTCTCCAACATGGCAGTATGAAGACCTTCTTAAGGGTGGCCGCACACCGCCTACGCAATTTTTTGTTGATGGTTGCTATGCACGATTACTACTATTGTATACTTAGAGGGGCTTCTCTACTATAACACAAGGACACAGTACCTGCCGAAGGAGCCGCTCACTAATTTTAGAGCTAATCTGGAGGAAATATCGGGGCCTGGTTATAAAACTTTGTAGCAATTTTTTGGAGCGGTGCGGTAAGTTGGAGCTCCGCAATTTGGTGCACTACTAGCCGAGCCGATACTCTACTGCAAGACAAAGAGTTCTTATCCATTTCAATATTACTTTATGATATATTTGCATTTTTTTCTATTTATAAGATATTGAAAAATTCTCAACGTGGTGCAGTTCATTTTTTTTTGGTTTACCCGTGTATAAAATTTTTGTGCCGTTCTCATTATTAGATTCCAAGAAAAACTGTTACAAAATTTGGAACTTTAATTCCACTCGCAATTCTTAAGAAATAGCCCCACCCCCATATCTCGTACTTACGAGTACGCGGGCAATTTTTTTTTCAATTAGTTTGTATTGGTTCTAAAAAGAGCCCGCCTATATCAAGAGTAAACAAACATCAATACAACAATAATAAGAGAGTCAGAAGAGAGAGCAGTTTATTGGAGATAGCCATAGGTGAAGGTATTAGATCTGCGCAGCTTGGGAAGTCTTCTCTCCGCAGAAATCGAGCCTGGTATATCCATCCGCTTGAGTTCAGGTGCGCAGAGTCCAGAGAACGGCTACAGGAGGAGAGGCAGCCTGGTGCACCTTGCTGCGTGAGCTCAGACGACGTATGGAGAGTTGCTGTAAACGGATATGAGACAACAAGAAGCTAAACTAAAACACTACAACTTCGCAAAGTATGCTTCTGCTACTACTGCGCGATAGGTTCTGCTCGCGTATTATCAAATGGTGGGGTATTGGCGAGGAATAAATTAATGTCCGGATCTACAGGCAGTGCGCGTTGCTATGTGCGGCCACCCTTAAGAGTAGCCTTGATTCATTACATAATATTGATGTGTCTTGAGTGTGTATGTTTGTATGTTTGTTTTTGTGTGTTCAATGTGATGTGTGTGTGTGAATACTTATATATCATCCTATCTATTTGTTTGCTGTTGTGGGTGCAGTAGTTCTTACATTCCTTTAAGCAAGTATGTACATTCATTATTAGATTGTATGTAGTTGTTGCTTTTTTTTGCTTTTTTTGCTTTTTTTTGTAGTAATTCTTTACTTGATGAAATCTTAGTTTTTGTTGCTATAGTAGCATGTGTTTACCAAAGTGTGTAGTTTGTTGTTAGCTGTTGCTGTCATCTGATTTTTACTTGATAAAAATTATTTTTATATCATACTACTGTTTCATCATGCATTGGACAGCATTGCACTATATTTTGAGTTTATCAACCTTATGACGTCATTATGTTTGAGTTTAAAAATAGTAACAGAATCTGCAGATAATTTACTACATTGCAGCCAGCAGCACTGTTTTAGCTGGTCTCTATGGTTACTCGGTGCACACATTGTGGCCACATGTGATGGGTCACTCTGCTGAGCGTGCTCTTACCTGCCTTTGATGGCCCACTAAACCTGTCTATGCTCACTGTGGTGAGGTAAAGAGTTCAATGGGTGATGACCAAGCAAATGGTCTTTGATGTTATACACACAAGTCATTTTCCAGGGGCCCACAAAACCCAGTCTAAAACTTCTGTGGCTGGAATTTGTGGAGAGATACTAATGGATGGTTTAAAAACACGCGTTTGAAATGGTCGCTGTGGATGATCAGGTGAAGTCCAGCATCTTGACCAATCTTTCTAGTTTTACAGCCACTAATACAGCAACCATGTTTTGCTAATACATTTATTGATTCTCCTGCCATCTTGGTTGGTTGATGTTTCACTAGTAGGGGGGTTTAGAATGTCATAAAAATTAAGAGTGGGATAGTAAAAAATTATTTTTGTTGTTGTTGTGTTGGTAATTGTGGTTGTTAAGCAGTAACCATAATTAACCTCTGATGTTACAAGCCAGCTGTTAAAAGACAAGTCTGTAATGTTGTTGTTGTTTTTTGTTTTGTTTTTTTAATGGATTTTATGTTAATCATGGAGAATACACTTTCTTTTTTTTTTTAGCAGTCATCTCTCACAGCTGACTCAGATTCTTCAGAATGGAACTGTTACTCCACATCTATTGCATGACTAGGTCAACCTTCTTTCAAATAGAGTGGACCATTGTGAATTATTGGGAGCAATAGGCTAATTACATGGCTAATGACAGGATAGGTTTAAAAAAAGGGGGGGATGGGAAGGAAGCAAAACAAATAGAAGAGTAAATTTGAGAGAGAGAAGGAGTGTATAGTTAGGGTTGTCTGTGCAGTCATTGCCCCAGCCACGCCCACGCCCAGCCCAGCACTGGTTGAGGTCCAGATGGGATGTAGTTGCTGGCTGAGAGAGAGAGAGAGGCAGGATGGTGGGTAATTGAGCAGCTAATGAGTCTCAGAGTCCATTGTGGTTTCTCTGTGGTAGTCTGACAATTTCTCAAGCATATGGAGGAACAGTTGTGTAATGAGCTGGCTCCTTTCACCAATAAATATTATTATTATTATTATTATTATTATTATTATAATTATTATTATTAATTATTATTATTATTTTATTATTATTATTAACTTTTTTTTATTTATTTTATTATTTTTTTATTATTATTAATAATACAATAAATTTGTTTGGTTCAGTTTATGGATTAATACATGAGATTACAAACTAGATAGAGTTTGTTTGTCTGTCTGTCTGATTGATAGTTCATCTTGCAGGGCAGGGCAGGGCAGGAAGCTGCTGGTGAGTGGCCACCAGGGGAGGCTGTGAGAACAGCAGCACTCTGACCAGATGTCCAGCTATCAGCCCAGCAGCCTGGGAAGAACAGGGGATGGGTGGCCTCCTGTGTATTGTGTGCTGTACTACATTCCCTGTACTTGGTGTGTATATGTCTATCTTTACATCTTGATAAGAATTACCAGACAATCCACTTCCGCTAGATCTTTAACTGTTCCCAAGCTCTTGCTTACCCAGTGCTCCTGCAAAACACTCCACAAGGTGCTTAATCTGAACTACATTCATAGCCTGTAAGTATATTCATAGCTGTGTTGATGGCATTCATGAGAACTGGTTTCTCTCCTGATTGTTAATTATCTCCAGCATTGTTGTGGTCTGTTCTATATCAGTGCTGGGCTTTTTTTACAGGCACAGAAATGGGGTGGGATCAATTAGTGGTTGCTGGGCTTTATTAATCCAATTATTTCCTTCCATACTTATGGGACCTTGGGACTTGTCTAGACTAACCAAACAACTAAACTTTGGCTTGGCCAGAGAGACCTCCTCAACAGATGGAAATGGGAAATGAGGCATTGAATAATGGGAGGAAGAACTGCTGACTGGGCTGGATCTAAACCACTCCATCTTACCATGGTGGGGGGGGGGAGGAATAGACTAGTTTCTTTTAAAATGCTATTTGGACATTGCAATTTGCTGATGCTAGCTATTATAATAAAAGGAGGCCTTCTGCTGTACAATGAGATGACCATATGGTCAAAATCTAATATTCTATTTTTCCATGCAGCAATTGTAACTAACTGAGCATATGTGCTTGTTCATTGAAGCATTAGCTTGTCTTACATGACCATACTTCCCCAGACTGGATCCATTGATGCAGTCTGACTCATTTGGATATTTGTTGTCCCCCTTGGCTGGCGGGCTAACCCTAAGCTGGTGGTGGGTGGTTGTCTTACAAGCAGCTGCCACTCATTAATGCTGGGTGAAAGGGTTGCTCAGTGGCTTGAGACCATCTTAATTGAAATCTCTCAATGAGCCTTGCTAGAAGTGAAGGAAGCTGATTGAATATACTGCTGCCATGTTGGTTAGGTGAGGACCCTCACTGTGCGTATCTGTGTGCCTGTTATTGGAATTTTAAGTGCAGGTGGGGAAAGTCTGGATAGACATGACCAGTGTTGATAAGTTATTATTTAAATGGACAGGTAAAAAATGTTTAATCTGGGGGCATGGTTAAACCTTGCTATGTTGGTGTTGGGGCATGGTGCTCATGAGCAGTGAGTGTGAATTCTGGCGTGATTGGCGTCATGGTAACAAGCACGCCACTTGTGTTGCACCCAAGTTGCAGGATACAGTGTCTGTAGTAGCGCGGACCAGGATTGGACATGTTGTTGTTTCTTTGCTTTGTTTGTGCTCCACTTCATCGTCGTTAAACTCTGCAAGTGTGTCGTGCTAACAAGGTGTTGGATTGTTAATTCATGATTAAATATCATCTATCAATTCTGATCAGACAGGAGACAGGTGTGCATGAATGCATGTCTTGAATATTATTTTTTATATATGAGACCATGCACAGGAAATTCGCAGCATGTGTTAACGCCGGGTTTTACTTCTTAAAAATGTATTGAAAGATCCATGTGATGGAGATGGTTTAATCAGGTATGTTGGCAACGGGTGACGCTACGGCTATAATCTCGGAGAAGTTCTCATCTTGTTGCTGAAGAATGTGTAAGTGAAAATTATCTTGACCGGTGCCATGTTGTGCTGGTTTCCCTGTGCATGCATGGTCACCATGCACTGGAAAATTAGGCACAAACATACACACATTTCATGCATTTTGCTCATCAAGTCTGACTAATCAACAAAAGAAAGCTAAGCATCCAATAATACCAGCAGCATCCAGCCACCAGTCAGTTGCATATCCTCTATGAACTTTCACGAAGAGCATAAGTGGATGTTTGGTGACAAAGAAATGGAGGGTGGGCGTGTACCAATAGTAATTAATTCCCTTGCTTACATTATATTGGCCGAGTCTCAGACTTTATTAGGATTGCAACACTACGTGTGCGCATGTGTTCTGGGAATGTCAGTGACTGTATAGAAGAATCCGGAAACTAAAGTATTACTGTGTGTACACGGTCTGACTCTTCTAGTGCCACGCCTCCCTCTAGTTGGACTCCAGCAATTCCTCATGATATGCTTGTATTAGCAGAACCATTGATAAGTACAGAGAAAGTTATTAATTCTGAAATATATAATAAGATATCCGATGAGATTTTCTAAGAACCCAAGAGACAAGTGAACATGATGTTTTTGAACACCATTGTGTTTGTGTCCTCTCACCCGTACATAGGTGGCATTTGTTGATAATGTTACAATGTTATCTCTTGCCAGAGGTTTGTTTTTTGTTGTTAACAACTGTTGTTTGTGCACAGTGTGTGACGTTGGCATGTTAAATTGGTTTTTAAAAATGTATTATTATCAATGCAATTGAAGATAGGAAAAAAAGTTATAAAATGAATGACAATTTTTTTTAAATGAAGGAAAAAAAGTAAGCAAGTGTTGTGTTGAAAGAGTTTTCTTTAAAAAACTACCAGTGTTATGATCACCCTCTGACATTATTTGCTGAGGAAGCCTACAATGTTTTTGGTTTAGGGATTTTTAATTTCATTTAGATTTAATTAAATAATCATTTCCAGCTGCTGTGGTGGGCTTACCAACCATAAAATGTCAAACACAGGTATACACTTCTGTTGTCCTGTGATGGTAATATATGGTTTGTCAAGCACCCATTCGTGGGCTGGTGAACTTTTACTGTAATTGAGGACACAGCTGTTTGAGTTCTAGATAATGGGTTCTTTGAGGAAGCCTTGGGTTCTCTGTGAAATCAGGATCACTAGACAGCCTATGAGGTGAAACTGTTCCATGGGAAGAAAACCTTGTAAAAAAAATTGCAATTCAATTAATTTATAGACAAATTAATTATGACATTTACTTTAGCAACCATTTATCTTAGCAACTATATATATATGTGACCGTCTACAGGAAAACCAGGCACAATGCGGCACCCTTCGAAAAAAAATTTTTTTGCACTTACAGAGTTGTCGGCGTCCAGAAATTGAGCTCTCCAAGTTTTATTGTCGTAGCTTAAGTCGTTCCCACTATAATAGACCTAACCGTTCCCTTCCGTCGGCTTGAAACAATACATTTTTAAGAAATCGATCGATCTTTTCTCGATATTTACGCACGCCGCGTTGTGCCCGGTTTTCCTGTAGACGGTCACATATATATATTGTACATTGGATATTTCTTTGAGTATTTCCGCATCACGCGAGTGTTCAGTATTTTCACATATTGAACGCCTCATACTGAATGCTCCAACACGCTAAAGATTTTCTGGTGGGAGATTTGCGAGACATCATAGCCACACCTCCTGCAGAAATGTGTGCAAAAAAAAAAATCTGACATTTCATCCGTCCCAATTTGGAGATGTGAATTTTTCAGATATTTTTTGGAGGCAGTATGGAAACAGTTTCCTTTTTGGTCTCCATACCAATCATTAGTCGAGAGTTTTAGCTCCAACAGGCTGCAGTGACATGGACGTGCAAGAATTCTGGCTTCAACATGAGCAACTTGTTGGTATGCCGTATTTACTGCCCAGGGGAATAGATCTAGAAATATTGTTGTATCGGATGGTGGCCAGTGTTTAGTGTCGGTTCTCAATATCTTCAGTTGAAATACTTTAATTACTGAATGTTATTTGTAGCTCTTTACTTTATTTATTTATCTATTTATTTTTAATTTATGTATGTATGTTGTATGTATGTATTTTTTTTTTTTTTTTTTTAACTTATTTTATTAATATAATTTTATATAATTTTTTGTCAGTTCACATTTTTATTACCTGTGGGTTGTCAGGTTTTTTTCATACAGAAGGGGGCAGGCCCTAAGATTTTCCCCTCTCCCCTCCCAGAATTTAATATAGTACTATAGGTAAAGTTGAATTCTATGAGTAGTAAGATTATAAAATCATGCATGAGACCAAACACTGATCAGTGTGAAGTATATACTCTCATATAGGCATGTGCATCAAAGTAGTGGGGGTTCGAAAATGGGTGTGGCTAAGTGCACCAGTATTTTCCACCCCAGTGAAAAACCTTTATGAAACTGATTGTGAAAATCTCACCTGTTTAGGTTTTACTGTAAGTAAGTAAAGGTAGTGAGAACAGAATCGATAGTTAAATTGGAGTCTAATTCAATATACTAACTTATGAGCAAGAATATATTGTCCTATAACACTAGAGGGAGAACTAGGCTAGGTTTTTCCCACAGAAAGTTAGGGAAAGTGAAAGATGAGAGGGAAAATTTGGGAGAGTAGTATGAAATTGTATCGGGTGTGATTGCATAACTCACGGGAGACACGAGTTCTAGTGTATCATCTCAGCCACCTCCCACCCACCAATCCGTTGGTTAGGATACACTACAGATTCTCATTTCTAAACCACACCTCTGCATGGATCACACGGCAACATCCCATCAATGATTCAGTCATTCTCGGCTAAAATAATAGCTAGTTTTTTTTCTGTTTTTTTTTACAGCCACAATATTAATATTTAAAACTTAATGTGACATTTTAGTGGATGAAAGGAGAGAGGACACATGTACTTCACTGCTGGAGGCATTTTATGGTCTCTAGGTAAAGGTTCTAACCTCCACATCATGGAGGTGTGCTGACATTGTTAGCATTGTTTCCAAGTATCGCTGTCTTCTCTCTGTTTATTCCGCTAAACACCGATTAATGTTGTTCGAGTATTCGAATACAAATATTTGTGTTAAGGAACAACTCGTTACTGCAAACATTGTCTTAACACTTCGTCTTCTAACAATCCTTTCTGTTTCCGTGACAGCCTGCAATAGACAAAAAGGAGCCTTCTAAATTAGCTTAAGTAAAAATGAAAATGTCGCAAGACAAGGACCGGATACAGCCTACCAGTGTGTGTGGAGAGAGAGAGAGGGAGACAAAAGCAATAACAACAATAACAACAATAAGGGACATAAGACTCAATAAGCTAATGATATATTATACAGAGTAAGACTTACTCTCTACTATTTTTACAAATTAGGAGAAGATACATTCAATAATTTTAAACGTTATGAACCTAGTAATTGTGGCATAATTCAAGATGTTTTATCTCAGTTGAATAAAACTCTGTTAATGTTTGAAAATAATTGATGTATCTTCTAACATTACAAAAAACTCTATACTTAATAAGTATATAGAGGGTTGTTTTTTTTTAATGTTAAAATTGTTCAGATTAATTTGGCAGCAAGTCAGCAGTGGCAGGCACTATAGCTGTGCCCTGCAGCTACTATTTTTCTAACTGATTATAGTCATAGTCTATCGGAATACTACAAATATATACAGTAGACCCTCAATTATCCGAACACCTCAGGACCAAGGGTTGTTCTCGGATATTTGAAATGTTCCGATATTCTAAATAAGTCATTTTGAATGGGGGTCTTAATCTCTTATCTATTTAATGCACAGCAAAATTCCAATGAATATCATTATGATTCCAAAAAATGGTTGGATAAACGGGGTTCTGATAACTGAGGGTCTACTGTACTGCCAGCTGTTGATAGTAAATGTCCTATGATGGTTCTGTGTGTGTGGGTGACTCACTTCTGAATGATTGAAACTATCATTACATGTACATAATTAGAGAACATGCTTGAAATTCTTTGATGTTCTCCCTCCGCCTTCCTATCCTCCTCTCTTCCAACTTCCATTGAATATCTGCTAGACTACTGTCAAGGATGGAGGGACAAACAGACAGAACACTAATAGATGTTTATTGTTGTATAATTGCAGGGCTTGCCCTAGGAAATGTCTGCTAACGGTAAACTCACTGAACTTTAGTCCTCATTGTCCAATCTACATATCCTCGAATCAAAGTACAGCTTAGTGGACATCCTGGGCACTTCCTGCTCACATGAACTGTAGTCATTACCTGTCTATACTTTACTTGACTGGACAAACTGCCGGTGTACACACAGAGAGAGGTGTGATGAGCAGCTGACATGGATTACGAGTGTGTTTTAGTATGTCTGACCTTCCCTTTCCTACCTCTGTAGCTCTATTAGGTCAAGGAGACGTGTTTATGTTTGAGTGAATAATATTTATGTTTGAACAGCTTCATCCTGAGGTTGTATAACTCCTTCCTGGCGTAAGGAGATGTGTACATTGCTTCACATGGCCGGGAGTAGAGAATACCGGTAGTGTACACTACAGGACAAGTAGCAAGCCAGCTAGACTAGAAGGATTTTACATGCAATTATTTTACTGCTGATCGTATAACCAGCTACTCAGCAGTTGTTATAAGTACAGTAATTCAAACTCAGAGAGCAGCTGCATTTGGTGTGCACTAGATAGCTGCATTTGGTGTGCACTATGTAGCTGCATTTGGTGTGCACTAGATAGCTGCATTTGGTGTGCACTAGATATCCCCCCCCACACTAAGCACAGCTGGGAATGTTTTATTTAACCCGGCAGGTAGAGGCTTGGGCAGAAAAGAATCACACTGACCGTATAAATAAGAATTAAAAGAAAAAATAAATAAAAATTGCAAAATCTTAATTGTGTTACTCCTGAGGGTGCTGTGTTGTGCTCAGCCAATAAATTATTTAAATTTTATTTGGCAATTAAATTAGTAATTCTATTCAGTTAAAATTTGAAGATGACATCCCAAAGTGAAGATATTTCTTAGCTGTGATAGACCTTGCGATAGCAAATGGTTCACTAAAAACACACGAACTTGACCAATGAGGAGAAGAAAGTAAACAGTGCTTAGTCAAAGCTGACTGACTTCATCTCTTCTTTGTTGGTGTGCATACCACCTTACTGGAGCCTGGATAGCAGACACAGATCTGCTGGGTGGTGCTCCGGCTTGTGGAGGACCTCCGCCTCGTTATGGCAGGTGTGAAGTGACTAAGCCTGGACTGGAATGCAGGTTTTGTTGGATCAAGTTCACATATTGGTTGTCCATGAGTGTGTGTGTGTGTGTGTGTGTGTGTGTGTGTGTGTGTGTGTTTGTGAATGTGTCTGTGTTTATTATCTATGAACTCTAGGAATGGTGTTTGTTTCTGTTACGTAAAAATAAAGTTTAAAAAGGAAATTAAAAACAAAGAAGAGAAGTATAGAATTGTTTCATTCATACGTCATTCTCTGTTGATTGCACGGCACATTAGCAATAAAAACATCCTCCAAAAAGTAAATAAGAAAAAAAAAAAAAAAGAAGCTAAATGCAGGAACATTTTTAGTGAGAAGAGATGACTAATGCAGGGAATTGAGCGTCACAGTTATGTCAAATTGGAAGAATTTAACTAATAGAATTGCAAATTCAAGTCATCAAAACCTCAATTATGACTCTAGCTTGCTTTTTTTCCCTTATTTTGTTCAGAGGATGCTTAAAGTTATTTCCCATGTATATTATTGCTATTAATCATTTATGTTCTGTCATTAATTAAAGCAGTGGCGATACTCCTTCAGTCCCCCCCCCCTCCCCCCCTCCCCTCCCATCTTTTAACGTCTCTTTATATTCTCTAGATGGCGTGCCAAGGTCATCCTTATCCGTATCCCAGTGAGGGAACGTCCCGAGGTACAGCTCAAGGCCATCGCGTATGGAGCACTGCAGCAGAAGCGCAAGAACTGGGGCCACACCCACCGCTGGATGGGCAGCTACCTTAGCATCCAAACGGAGAACCCTAACGCCCAGTCTTTTGAGAACGCCCTCACTCATCTGAAGCGAGCTCACGGCATAGACAAAGTTCTCTTCTCCTGCAATGTGAATAAGGTGAGACAGTCAGTCAGCCAAGAATGTCAAGTAATTTACGTGGAAGTAGTATTGGGGGAAGGGTGTCTTTAAGTTTCATAATGTGTTATATTTGCTACTACAAGGTAAAAATGTGTGTGTGTAATTGTTATTTACATATTTCTGATATATATAAACACGTCTAATTAGACTTAGTTCAACTAAATGCGAAGGAATGCAGTGTCTCTGCCAATTGTGTTTTCATTTCATAAGCTTTGGCTGATATTCAATCCTAAATGAAGTCCTTTTTGCTGGATTGTATTTCATGTGAACAGCTATAGCTCTGGTGCGGTAATAAACCGATTGAGTATAATATACAACATATTGTATAGTGTTGTTGTTGTTGTTGTTGTTGTTGTTACTACTACAGTAGCAATGGTGAAATTTATAAATGTAGTCCAAGTATTTTTCTTCGGATGAACATAAGGATATAATTATGAAAGCTTAATATTTGCTGGATTCTCTGAAGTGTGTGTGGTAGAGGCAATCTTGACATAGCCACTCCCTGAGTTACTCGTTGACTCGGATTGTCAGCTCTAATTGTTGCTGTCGTCACCGAACTCTGAAATGTCTCCCAATTTAAATCATTTTCCACAGAATATGTCGGAATGAGTTACTTCACAACTGCCAATAATACATATGTGCACTTTAAACATTAAGTTTAGAGAGAGTTCTCCACGGCTCATTAGCCAAGTTCTATCAAATCTGGATACTCTAAATTACATATGAAATTCAACACCTTTTGCTGGTAATTATCTCTGAATTGGCGGTGTTCACTCACATGCTTATCTGACTCGATAAGTGGACATCGGATCGTGGGAAACCAATTGCTGTGGACCCTTCATCTCCAGGACGTGCTTGACTACTAACCGTGAACATCCCCTTAAATAAGGACATACCTATCCCGTGATAAACGGTTTTCATTTGCGGCTGGTTTGCGTACCGACCCTGGGTAGTGAGCTAAGGCTGTCGGCTGGGAGAGAGAGGGAATGTAGTTGTTTTTGGTAAACAGGAGGAAGAGGTGTGAGGGGGAGGAGAGAGAGAGAGGTTGTTTGTCTGGTTGTTTTCTCTAGTAAGTGCATCATTCACACATTGTCATATCATTAACAATTACTTCATCCCTTCTCTATGTGTGACATTTGTAAGCAACTTTGTTCTTTTTGTTTATTAGTTGTGTGTGTGTGTGTGTGTGTGTGTGTGTGTGTGTGTGTGTGTGTTTGGGGTCTAAGTTGAAAATGAAGAATGCAGGTGTGAAAGATAAAGCTGGGGATATTCTGAGCTATTTTACCCAGTCAGTCATGGACAGAAGTGACATAATTTATTATTTAACTTTCCAAGAGCATTTGTGATCAATAAAGCTTGACATCTCAGCCATGTATGCACAATTGTAGGATTATTGCGATTGATGAGATGTGTTTGTGTGTGTGTGTGTGTGTGTGTGTGTGTGTGTGTGTGTGTGCGCGCAAGCCGAGGACTACAGCAATAAGTTGCAGTACCTGAATTTGATATTTTCTGAGGTCACCTGACGTGCTAGAATGTGACAAGGAGAGTGTGAGAGAGTTCAGGGAATAGTTTTGACTTTGGAATTTGTGTACTGCTTTTTGAGACGAGGTTAGGAATCAAATTCCTGCAGACAGAATGCATCTAACTTTTTACCATGTGATACAGTAACCATCCTACGTGTACCACTTGTCAGCAAGTTTAGAAGACAAACACATTTTACTGCTTTTGTTAAAGCTCTTTGACCATCAAGAAAGCATCAATGAGGGGAAAAGGATGAAAATATTTGTACTACCGTTTAGGAGTATACTTTAGTATGGTCATAATATGATATCTGTGAGCTTTTGATTGTCTACAACCTGTTGTATATTATCATTTACACTACTACTACTTTTTTTCTTTTTTCTTTTTTCTTTTTTAACAAGGTAAAAAGTAACTACTACTATTACTATTACTACTACCACTTATAGTTTTGATGACATATAGGAGTATATTAACTTTTTTTTTCTTCAATGATTTAGTTTTTTTCGGCTGAAATTTTTGTAGTAGCAGTTTTCACCACCAATATTATAATAAAGCTTAACCCAATGTTAAATGTTAATATGTTAAGCTTAATTAGATATTATATTGGCAGAGAAAAACTCTTATTATTGTGGGACTACTACTACGACTACGACTACGACTACTACTACTACTACTACTACTACTACTACTACTACTACTTTGGTACTTTGAATGTGATTCTTTCTCTTATTTTGCTTCTCCTTTGTAAGAACTAATCTGTGTAAAAATGTTGGCATTCAGTGAACCCTAACCAGCCAAACTTGTTTTAGCCACTTAAACTGCAAGCAAAGGCCATCTTGAGGATATACTGCCATGGAATTCCCTTTTGATTCGAAGCATCTGTAGGTGTGCTAGGCCAGCTCAGCCTGTGCATGACCGTATGACCTGTCTCTGTAGGTTGACTGTTCCATGACAAGATGTTTGGGTTGTTCCCGGTTGTTCATCAGGTCAGAGAGTCAGCCAATTATCTCCATTTTTGCCGGCTATCTAAGCTTTCTTGTTTGTGGTGACTTCAGACCTGAAAATGTTGAAAGTGTGTGAGCACTGATGTTGCTTGCCCTTCTTTCCTTTTGCAAATGCTACATTAAATTGTTACTGCATTCTTTTATAATGATTACATTTAATTTATGAATAATAAAAACAATTATAAATTGAAATTAGAAATACTTATTTTTGCATGCTTCTTCTGGTTTCTTTTAAAGATCTTTATGCATCATTAAATTTCTTATGATTACATATAAATATGATAAAATAAGCCTACCGTGCTATGGTTTTGATAGGGCGGAGTTTCTGTCATGGCCTTGGACACGTTTTGTTAGCAGTTGTTACATCTGTTGGAGTCCGTGTTTGGCAGGACGTGTTTTAGATGGTGCTGTAATTGAATTTTTATCCAGTCTGGGAATTTTGTTGGTTATGCAATGAATCAGACTTCTCTTTAAGAGCATGCTACAGAGTCCAGGAGTTTATGGTGCAGTTGGTTACGTTTCAACAGCTCGTGTACATGTGTGTGTTGTCACATGCTGTTTCACTACCTCCTGCATGAAGCATGACATGCGTGGGTCGGTTATGGTGCATGCATGTGTTAGTTTTTGTGTGACCCCCCCCCCCCCTCCTCTCTCTCTCCATTTGTGGTCATGTGACTGGGACTGCACTGCACTTTCAGACTAGGGGAATAATTTGTTTTAAATAATATTTTAATTAGTAGTGGGCAAGATCAATTGAGTTAGGGGTGATGTTTGATTGACCGCTGGCGCCCGGTGGATTCCTTCAGCGGTTGATCAGAGCAAATCCTTTCTCTGTTTCTGTGGGCTGCTTAGCTGCAACTGGCAGTGCCTTGAAGCTCCAGTATGTTGAGACCACTGGAACAGGCTCAACAACTAAATATCAACCTTCACCTACCCAGGTTAATCTTCCTTGCCGTTTGAAGATGATCATTATATTATTATATTCAAGATTGAATGATAATGCAGGCAAACATGTGTTTATGCCAAATTACGTGGGGGCGGATATTGGCAGCAATAGGAGGCAACACACTTTAGTAGTTAAGGTTTTTTTCAGAAATCAAGGAACTGATTCTGTACTTTAATTTATAATTAATTTGTTACACTTCTCTCTTGTATTCCTTTCCTCTTCTGTCCCCTTTTTTTACCCTTTCTCTCTTCCTTTCTAGATCAACAAGAGGGGCAAAGTGCAGGAGCGTTCTCTTCTAGTCACAGACACGGCCATCTTCAAACTAGACCCCCACAAGCAGTACCAGCGTAAGAAGTCGCCTCTTGACCTCAGCCAGGTGATCGGACTGAGCTTGAGTCCTGCTAACGACCAGGGGTTCGTCGTCCACTTCCGCAACATGAAGGACTTGCTCTGCTACATGATCAATCCTCACCACGAGAACAGGGTCGCTGAGTTGGTGGCTGTTCTTTACCAGATCTGCCAGAGGTCAGGGTTGGGAGAGAGGTTGGGTGGGGTGGAGGCTGCGTATTTGACAGTGTACCCTAGCATTTGTGGGTGTGACCATATTAATGCATTTGTCATGAGAGTTGAAGGTGAATTCCATCTAATTTAATATTGTGCCCTTACCTTTGTTTGGAGAAGCAAGTTAGAATATTCAATACTTCCGGCCAACCAATTATGCTCTCAAAATATGCAGTCATTCGCAGAAAAGTTGATATAGCATAGCCCCAAGGGGAGAATAGTTGTTGTTGTTTTTGTTGTTGTTGTTGTTTTTAATATTGTAAGACCTAACTTTTGTGGTGATGTGTTCAGATTGTTTTGTAGAATAATCACACCTATGGCTTTAGTGTGAGAGTGCACTGTGATTAATCAGGTCAGGTCTTAATCATTGTTGTTTATATATTTTTTATTTTTATCGTTAAGATTTATTTTAGAGTTCTCATGTGACGTAAAACCATAGTTGTTAAGTGGTGTAGCTTAGAATACAAACTGCACTAAAAATAAGTTTGTAACCGCCAAGTGAAACTATTAAATATCAAGTTTTGGCTCATAACGAATACCAAGGTCCAACTCCTCGATAATTGCTATTTGCCTCTGAACGTGTGTGCGTATTAACTGTAATTATATCTTAATGTCCGTCTAACCGTAAGCGGCAAGGATAACAATCAGTTCACACTCAACCGGCCCCCAATGTCAGCTCTTCCCTGATAGTATGTGTGTGCGTGTGCTGTATAATATGTATAGTACCGTGTGTGTGTGTGTGTGTGTAAGCGGGTCACACCCACTTTCCATACACAATTATCATCATAGAGGACTCCAGGTGCATTTCGTGTTGCTTAGCAACCAACTTCTTCAGGCATATATACCAAATTTCCCTTATTCCCTGAGCAGTGGCACAAATTTCTGCTGGTGTTCAGGTTAGGCTCCAAACTGTCTGTTTCCTCCATTGTGTAACTTCTGGTCACCAGAAGTGGCTTATTTCTGATGCTTTGGATGAATTGTGTTTTGTAAGGTGAGCGTTGGACTCTAGTATTCATTAGTACACACTTACCTAATGGAACATAAGGAGTGTATGGAGGATAAACAACAGAAACAACATTTTCTCATTTTCTTTGGGAAGAACCAAAATCAATACTCCAACTTTTGCCTTATTAGGGAACACCAGTCGGGTGTTTGTTTTGTGTTTGTCATAGTCCACTGGTTGCTACGGTGACCGGTAGGGTAAGTGAGATAGTACATCAATCTACCCTTCCCCAAATTTCACGTTCAACTCGAGGTTTCCTCCCCCTCTGAGTATGTGTGTATATTATTGTAATCAGTTTTCACCCATAATGTATCTGGGTAGGGTAATGTACTGTTGTTTTGTTTCTTACTCCATTGTGAATTCTCATCCCTCCTGTAACAGCCTCTTTAACAGACTGTCCTGTGTTTAGAAAATGAAAGGAGTCTTAAGAAACTATATTGCATCATTGCTTTGAATGGGCAGTTTAATTTCAAGGTAATCCCTAATCCTGAGAGATGTAATTAGTTATGATGTAATGGCAATGAGTAGGCTGGCTTCCTGTCTTATTGCACAATTAATGGCTTTTTTTTTTTTTTTTGACAACTTGATGGTCAGTCTATAGACAGAAAGGAATTCCTGCCAGAGTTGTAGGATTGCAAACAGTCTTAAAGTTGTCAAAATGAAGCAATGAGCTATACTACAGGCAAGCAGTCTTGCCTACTGCAAACATCCTGTTTGCAAGACATCCTCTTCTGACCCTCCACAGGTCCCCCATTTCTACATAACCATTCCTTGAATGATGTGATGTGATCGCTGAGTGTTTTCTTTTAGACTGAAGCCAAGTTATTTTTCACAGGCAATCGAATGCAAGGGGAAAAAATGGATTATAGCATGCAACGCTAACATTGTTTTTTAAAAAAATAGCTCAAAACACTAACAAGAGTTGGCGGAAGATTAGGCTTGGAAAGTTAGTAATTTAAGAAATTTAATCTTTTCTCATTTTGTATGTAAATTAATGATTACAGTTTTAAGGAAGGTAGATACATATAAATAGCAGTTGATATGCAACTTAAAATAAACTCGTAATGTTTTCAAATTATTAATTATAATATTATGAAGAAAGTTTAATAAATGAATATATTGTTATATTAATAATGTAACAACAATGTCTATAATTAGACCCACTTAATGAAGTCAGTTGTATAAATAGGACGAAATTTCCATATGAAGATGCTGTGTTGGCTGTTTGAGGGGACTGCTAGAAAATGAATACTGGTTTTTGTGGCATTTAGTTCTGGAATATTGGGCTGCTCTTATGGCATGTGATTTTATGGTTACCTTGACGACAGCAAATAGAAGCAATATATGCATTGTTAACTGTATCCTAATTCCTTAAGTCAGCGAAAGTCTTAGAAAGATCTTTAAAGAAGCCTCGCTGTGTACTAAATGGAAGCAATTTCACGGGCTTTGAGGTTAGCGCTCAAAGGGAAACCTGAAGGTATTTCATAATTGGGGGCAGGCTGCTGCGTTTCCGTGACACGCTCTGAGTTATGTGGCCTGGAGATATGTGGAAGTGGTGGCTCACTGGATACAGTGATCTCCAAACAGAGCCCATGAAGGGCCAATTCTCCTCGCTGCAATGGTCGTTTGCTAAGAATTGCTTTGTTAGTTGTAATAATAGTGGTGGAGTTGGGGGGACTTTTGTTAGTCAGAAAGATGGAGGGAGGAAGGAAAGAGAAACTGGGGTACGGTTTCCTAGTATGTGATGATTTCAAGGAATTGATAGCATGGAGGATGAGTTCTTGCTAGACTCAGATACACAAGTCCAAATAAACTTATTATTTTGCAAATTATAGTCATCAAATGCCTTACTTAGTTTTTTTTAAATATTTTATTTACTTTCATTGCAATAAACCAGCTAATACATTTCTGTACCTGCAGGCTGATTGTCAGCGCGAAGACAACCTCAGGCTAAATGATATCACATTAACTATGGGATAGAGGAATAAGAAGTGTCTTCTACTTCCCATGTTGAATTCACAGAATCACTTGATGTCCTTGCATGCATGTTGAAACCCCCCTCTAATTAACTATGTAATTATGAAAGAATACTTTCTACCACAATACATCATTTCCAATGAAGGATGTGCTCCTTCCATTAAGGTATCAAATTCTCAAGCTATTGCTGACTGTTCCTCCATTACTTCATGTTCTCTTGCACAACCTTGAGAAGGAAGGAGCCTGAGATGCTAGTTTTGGTTTGGTATTGCTCAACTGCGCGTGCACTAGGAGAGCTGGTCATGTAATGATGCTCTGTAGGTGTGCGGGCAGACGGGCGGGTGGTAGAAAACATCTCGTGATTGTTGTGCATTGGGAGTCGAGGAGCTTGGCTTGGGACTAGCCTTATCAATGTGAGGGCTAATGTGTGTTTACAAGACAGCCTGGGGTGATCTCTTTGTCGGACTTCATATCCAATTTAACTTGATTATTAACTGAGCGCCGACATGAAATAATGCAGTCTGCAAGCGTCACACACCAGGCTAGTGCACCATTGGAGGCAAGGAATTAAATAGTTTATTATAATGGAGTGATTATGTGTGGGTGTGCAGTTATAGTTACATCAGTCTTGATAGTGAAGGGGCTACAGCAGTTAGTGATACATCTCTTGTCTGTTCTGTTTAGTCCATCATCAGTAGTGGATTGTTTCCTTGAGTAATGCCATATGTATTTGAACATACAAAAAAAAGTATTAAATGATGACTTTAAAAAAAGAATAAAATTAATTAATTTGATAAAATTAATTAAAATAATATACTTGTAGGTAGAAAGTAGTCTCTCTCTTAGAAGCCGTAGTAGGTCTTCACTGAATGCTAATTAATTTTTTCACGTGCCTCACTCACAGAAGCCTTCCCTCCTCTTCCCCCTCAACCTTTCTCCTGGTGCTTCAGCCACTACTTCACACACACACACATACACACACACACACCAGTCCCTCATGCAGACACAGCTAGTCTTACCTGCATCCTTCCTCTAGTGTCCTGGCTATGACTGGCTGAACTGGTATGACTGGTGTGGGTGTGGAATAAATATGTAATTAAGTACAATATAGGATGGGAAAGAACTGCAAACTTTTAGCCCTCAGATTAGAGACCTGAAAACTTTTAACCCTCAGATTCAGAGACATGCTGGACTGACTACTGCTGGTAGACTTCCTGTCTTGTTTGGTCTCTGTCATTGAGCTATAGCTTGTTTCTGTAATATTAAATCCATCAGAGATCAAAACAAATCTCCTTCTGTAGTTGACTCAGCTATGGAGCATGTAAGGAGGCAAGTATACAAACAAATGAATATTATATTGTCCCTAAAAATGTTTGTCTTTTTTTCCCCCGTTTTTTTTCTTTTCTTTAGTAGTTGGTATTGTATTCTAGTTAGTTTTTGATTGTTATGAATTACACTCTGATTTCTTTTGTGTTGGTGAAAGTGTCATTCATGTCTTGTGGTTTGCACTGACTCTCCTACTGGTCTCCTGCTATTGTCCCTAATCCAGAACCAAATAATAACAACTTGCTTGAGCACAAGCTAACAAGTCCACCCACTCCCCGCCCCACCCCCAACCCCGTCCACTAACTTAGAATATAAAAATACTGATTCTTTTTCAACCCAGCTGTGGGATCATCTAGTAGTAAATATGACAGCTTAGTAAATGTAATGAGAAGAAAGTGTCACTGAAAGTTGCAGGACAAAGCTTATCATTTCCCCATAGCTTTCAGTAGTAGCTATGAAAGCAGGTCAGTATTGCATTACCCTATCTCTGTAACTCATGACTACCTAAATACAATAGTAATAAATAACAATAGTAGTAGTAGTAATAATAAATAGTAGAGGCCGGTATATAATACCAGTAATAAGAAGTCGAAACGTCGGGTTAAGTTTTAATTAACAATATTGGCTGTTAGAACGAGAAAAATTTGCTATTTTTATAATTATTTCAGCCGAGAATGACTGAATCAATGATAATAATAATAGTAATAGTAATATAAAATAATGATTAACAGTAGTGGTAATGTAAGCAGCACCTCATCAGATTGTGACATGGTTGGTGTGGGTCTATTGTAGCACTTGCTGTATCCACATCTTGTCCATCCGTTAAGTCCACATTAGCGGTCGGCGTTCACACAGTAAAGATTGCCACCCGGTAGAAATGTCATCCACACTACACAGTATACACAAATTCAGAAAGCGCTGGTTTTGGGCCGTTTATTTTACACGTAGCAAGCAACGCATACATATTTACAAACCGCACGTAGAAGGGTTCTTATCTAGTTTCCGTTTCAGCTGTGCACTCTGACTTCTGAAGTTGTTGTTGGATTGTTTGCTGTCATGTGCCTAAACTAAAACTGTGCCTTTTTGTGAATTTTGGGCACCTGTTTTTTGTTTATTTTGCTGTTTATTTTGCCGGTGTTCTAGTTACATCTAGGCCAGAGGTCACCGGTTGTTGTGTCTGAACCTTCAAGAGTTGCCATTGTGATAAATTGTTTTGTGAAAGTTCAGGTTGAGAGGTTAAAGGTTATCTTTAAAATCAGCATCCACTTTACTCTTGGTAGGTTAATTTGAACTGTTCAACTCTACAGAGTCTGTCTAAAAGTACTCCCATAAATAATTTTTTTTTCCTTCCAGCTTCTCAACTATACTGTTGCTAGGAAACTACTATTTGGATGGAGTAAATACCATGAACCCTAAATTACTCTCTAATCGGTCAAATGAAACCACTTACAGTTGAAAATGTGTACTACAATTAACATAATGGTTTTAAAGTACATACACTATTGATGGAGTAATTAGTTATGGGTTGTTGTTTTTTTTAAAACAATTTTTGTTACCAGCTTGCTAAATTAGCCTTGCACAAGTTGATAAAGTTTGAATTTACTAAAATGCTTGCACTTAAAACTGTGGAGTGAGATGTGGAGGTGATTTGTTTCTATTCTTATTGAAAAGAGAACAAGAAACTGAAATTAGTTAATAAATGAGCACTGAAACTGTGATGCCCTGTTCCATGCAACATTTCTTAAAATTGTTCACTGGGTTAGTTAAAGTATGTATGCAGTGTTATCAAGCACCAGCACTTACTTTATTCTTGTTTACAGGAGATATTTTATACACAGAATGCATTGTGATTCACTTGGAACTATTCCTTGCATCAATCACTTGAAGTTGTTGGTTTATCAGCCATCACTAGCTGCCGCCTTGCAAACTAACATGAAATATGATGTCCAGATTGTTTGCTCATGGGGCGAGCTTCTTCATCTTTTTACCATCTACGGAGATATTTCACGAATGACGACATTACAAATATTACATGTGACGTTCTAGTGCTTGCATCAATGGCTGACTGAACAGATGTTGTGGCACGCTCTGTATGTTGTGGCACGCTCTATTGTTATATAAAGTCAGTCAACAAGATTCCCCCTGGAGAAACACAAAAGTTGGGCCGGCCTTTGTTGTTATTACGACAGCTGTGATCTAATTGTCGTTTGTCACTTTGTCAAGCATCGGTGCCCCTCTTATCATCTGACTTTGGGTAAGGGAGCTATTAGCGCCTTCTCTCACGTCCGATATTCCTAATTTGTTAAGTTTCTTTGAGTCTATCTCGAAGTTAATTCAGACTATTATAATCCAATCTGTCTGCATGCAAATATGGCAGCATACGAAGGAATTGTTCTCAACGGACCATCGACTTTCGGGAGGTAGTGGATGCAGAAGTGGATGTGTTGTCACGGTGATAAAGGATTCTTGCTGCGAAGATGTTGGTCCAGCTGAGTGCAACATTCCTTTCCGCACTTCCGTATCCGAGAAATTCTTGACCGATCTTTCTTACGTATTAAGTCTTATGATTCGTGACATAGTTCCCTCTTCAATTTGTGTGTGTGTGTGCTTGTATAAGTGTGTGTGTGTGTGTGTGTGTGTGTGTGTGTGTGTGTGTGTGTGTGTTTGCTCACTGGAGTCCTGCTTCTACCCACTGGTGTGGCCACAAACCTCTAATCTTGTGTTCCTTCCAGCCAGTGAGTATTAGTGGGAAGAGATGGCCATTCCCAGTTGTAACCTCTAATCTAACTGTAATCAAGGGCCTGAGGAGTTGAAGGACAGGTTGGAACCTGCATTAGAGCCATAAACATATTTGTTGTTGTTGCTGAAGTAATTGTTGACAACCATTTTATATGGTAACTGTGAACATGATATTTATTGTTCTATGGGGGAAATATTCTGTCACTTGTAACAAGCTACAAGGGAGACTAGATAATACTAAAAAAAAATGCCTGAGATTGACCTCCACTGTCTCCAACTGTGATAGTAAAAATTTAAAGCTATATTCACACTCTGTTAGCCCTTAGTCTTGTGTGTAGTAATGAGTTCACTGGCTATCTGATCTGGTCACTGTCCACCCTGGTGAGGTCACCATGAACACCTGAGTCTGCTCCTAGATGCTCCTGATCAACCTCTCACCACTAGATGTCTACTACGGAGAGGGAGGTACCAGTGCTGGTATGGCACTTTAATCTGCTGAGCATGCTCTGGTTCCCCTGGGTTTTATTTTGCCTGTAGCATCAATGGTGTGTTTATCTGTTGCTTTGTAATGTGGATAGTGTGTGGTGTGAACCATTAGATAACCTGGCCAGATTTTCAGACCAGCTGCCCAGATAAAGGCATTCCTTTCTGACCTGTGAGATCAGCTTCTGATGCTGGTGTGTCCATGGAGATGGGAACTCACTATAGGTAGCATTGGTTTGCACTCAGGATACTGCAGTGATACAAATTAACTGGAAATTCAAGCCACAAATTCTTTGAAGGACTTAAAACAGTATGTCTGAAACAATTCTCTTATTTCTGTCTGGCCATTAACAGCATTGTGGGATCAGTTTTCACTGGTACATTACCTGCTGGAAAGTTTTGATTTTTGATGCCAGGCTGTTTCATTTCAATCTCAACTCTTGGCTTCTGTTGGGGTTTCGGAAATGATTGCATGTACCTTTGTGTCATTTGAACTGGCAATTATAACTATTGAAGTAAACATTTCTGGAGCGAAAGACTGGGACGAGGTTGGAGGAAGGCTGGACCGTATTACAAATAACTTATGAAATAATTCTGTTTATAGTAACTGAACAACAACAACATCAGAAATTCAATGTCAAAAAATATATTTTGTAGCATATGTTATATTGTGTTAGACCAAGCAGGCTGAGGATGTACGATACATTCTCTGAATGCAAATCCCAGCATCTAATCAAATTTCAATAGTCCAGCAGATTCTCTAGCCTATCGAGTTACCTCCGACTCTTTGATATCTCTCCAGCGGGACTGTTTCATTCAAGGAAGGGCACCAATTAAAGCTGCTAGCATATGCTCTATCGCATTGGGACGTTAGTCCATTCCCAGTGGGCAGTGATCGGTAACGAGTGGGGGCTGAGGGTGCTAGCTTCCGAAGGCAGTGATAATGGTGAGGTGACTGTCGTTTGAGTTTCACTGAAAGATTTAAGGATTCATGTCGTAACGGAACTGGTTTTATGGTATAGTTAGAGTGATATCACTAAGGTGACAGTCCAGCTACTCTTTTAAGTAGGTGTGTATATAGCATTCGTTTGCATTGTATGTCACATTTTTATGAATAAGCTTCTGTTACAATTACAGACAGTGAGAACCTATACATTTCAAGATGATGGCTTGTTTGTTGCTGTTTATGTAATAGTACAAACTAATTTAAATGCATCCTGAATGAGGCATTGTAACGGGTTATGTGGGGGGATTCCTTGCTTGTGATTGAAAGCTGGCACTGTTTCTAGATCACTACATTTGGCATTCAGTACGTCAGATACTAGACAATTACTTGCACCTTTTTCTGCTTCCTCTGGTTCAAATAGAACAGAAGCACCGTGGTCTTTGAGCAACTTAAGGGGGGACTAAGAAGGTCAAGGTTGAAAGGGAGGCATCATGAACTTGTATAAAGCATGAGCTGCACATTTATTTCATGTGAAAACTGACTGGATGTTTATTCTGTCACATGACATACATCCCCAGCTGCTTAGATTTGCAAGACACAACAAAAACCCATTCAAGAGAAAATGGTAGCTTTTTCTTGTAAGTGCGCTCGATTAGCTGCCGCATTAGCCGTAACATGGAGGTGCTAATTAACAATATTCATCCAGCGGAACCTGTTTTGTCTCAAAGCCGGAAAGCATTAAGTACAGATAACAGGGCTTGGGGTTTATACTGTGTAGTGTATCTTGCAGTTTATATAGTGTGATACATTCTGAGCAGAATGGAGAGGATTCTTGGAGGTGATTACCATGTCTAGTAACATCATTGCTGTTGTGAGTTGCTCCTTTGATTAGCCTGAAATAGAGCAATCTACATACATACAGGCATACAGACATATTGAGCGAATAGCTAGGCGTCGTTGAATAGAACTTTGTGGGGAAGGTACAATACTGGGTGAATGGGTGAAGTTTCAGGATGAAGTATTTGGTGAATCTTTCTATAGAGCGAGGTTTCGATTGATAGCTAAGGAAGCATTTCACCTGCTATTATTATTATTATTATTATTATTATTATTATTATTATTGTTATTATTATTATTATTGTTGTTATTATTATTATTATTATGTTGGTGTCAATGCTGGGGGTCAAAGTAAGTGAGATGAGAGGATGTTTTGATGTGTCACTTGCAGGTGGTGGCAGTCACACATCCAGAACTTGTTGTTGTGCTGTAGATGGAGTAATTAATCCAGTTAAGACTGCCCCCTGGTCCTATAATTTCATCAAACTCTACCCAGGTGGCTTTGTTGACATTGTCAAGGTGTAAAAAAATGGTTGAGCTCAGCATGACACACCGGCTAGCACATCTGCTGCCCGTGAGGGTCTCACTGTCGCATTAGAATCTTCTAGTGCATGCACTTATGGAGCTTTGTGAGACTCAGCAGCTTCTGTGTGATCTTGTCTCCCTGGCCACTTTCTCAGAAGCTTTTAATTCACTGAAAGTTTAAGTTAATTATAAATCAGCAAGATTTCAACCGATTAATTTGAGAAGGGCTTAATTTCCCTCCCCTAAAGTCTGGCATTGAAGGTGTTAAGTTGTAATTATATAAATATAAATATCACTAAATATTTTGTCAAGTTGGCCACTTACAAAATTGAGACTTATTTTACAGTTTTTTTATCTTTTGTTTTGTAGAAAACATGGAAATAACTTGACAGTAAATGTGTGCAATCCTTGCACATTTCATGTGTCAGGAAAAACCCGGGAAATTCACTTCCAAGAGGACCGAGTCCCACGGCCAGTCGTGAGAAAACAGAACACCCACAACATGATCCTGTTCTGGCCGGCATCTGCATAGGCCTCTAGCAAACCACTTTTCAATGGAACAGTCAAACATTCTTTTTTTGTATTTCGTATTATTTTTTTCCTCTTCAATCTTTCATTTTCAGAATGTGAATGATGATAATACTATAACAATGAAGTGTGTTTTTTGTTTTGCTGTTTGTTTGTTTTTTGTTTCTTTTATTTTATTACTTATTATTATTATTATTTTTTTTTTTTTTTATTTTTTTTTTTTTTTACTAGCTGTTGTATTCATTGCATTATTTTTACCTAGCATTTATGAGAACTTCTCAATCACATCTAGTGCCACGCTGTATAATGCTTTAATTGGTTATTTATTCACAAGTAATCTTTGGATGAAGAAAGAGTTGATGGGATAGACTGTGATTTAGTAATGACGATATGTAATAATAATGGACTAGAAACTTCAAGTTGAAAAGTTATGCCATGAACCCAAATAAGTCAGAATGATCATTACCAGTTTTCACACTATTCAAATATTTAATTAAATGCTGCAGATAAGTATTATATTCTGGAACAAAATACAAACCACATGTACAACTTGCTATGTTTTTTGTTTTACTATTCCAGTGTAATCTCCCAAGCACACTACAGTTTTACAGCAGTACACTTCAGTAAATCACAGACGCCTGCAGGCAGTGAAAAGGTATAGCAAAGTACTGATGAGCCAGTTTGTATGTAAAGATAATTGGCATGAACCACAGACTCTACTGCCCCTCCCCCCAGTGGGTTCAATTAATGATGTAATAGTAATAAGGAGCACTCACTTCCAAATAATACTTCAGATTCTGTCACTAGATTGGGTTGGAATCATTAGTATTGAAAGAGGTAATGGAGAAGTTGCACTACTGTATTAAAGAAGTGCAATTTGGGTTGGGGAGAGGGGAGGGGAGGTAGTTGAAGGAGTTGGAGTTTGTAATTAGCTGCCTATCTATAATAATGCTAACAGTGAATATCCCCAGAAAGCAATTGTTTTCTGACTGTTAGCATTATTATTAAATGGAATTGAAATAGACTTTCGCCGCACGCGCGTTTAGAACTTCCTGTTTGTGGTTAATATTGCAATTCTTTCGCCGTCTCCTTGTATAAAAGTGCAGCTCGTGCACCGCCACTTCACAAATAGCAACTTTAGTTGTAGATTGGTGGTGATTCACTGGTGAACCTTAGCAGTAACTTTCGTGAAAGTCTTGATTGGTAACTATTCCTCGTAGAGGTAGCACCTGTTTGCACCTGCAACCGTCGTTCAGATACTTCTCACCTTATTCAAATTAAACCCTTCCCGAGGTGTTATTATGGGTAGTCAAATGAGCGTCACTCAGCAACTTGCTTCGAGACGATCCAGTACTTTGGAGATCAAGAACAACAGAGTCAATATGGAGGTCAAGAATAAGCTAGCGCAAGATGTGAAGAAACTGACTTTGTCTAAGCTGAAAATGCACAAAAGGAAAGACAAGGTCGCACAGTCTACGAACAACAAAGATTGTGAAAAAACCAAGAAAGAGGTTTTCAACACACCTGAATCCGAGAAGAAAATTGTGGATGAAAAGAAACCCGGACTTGAACTGCCTAAGAAGCAAGTCCTTAGCCAGGACACAAAGACTCCTGCGCCTCAACCCGAGCAAACTACGACGAAAGAAGACAGAACTCCTGCAGCTTGTGCTACGGGAACGGTCAATACTCTGCCGCCTTCCAACCACGGTCGCTCAATTTCTCGGGGCAGGCACGCAGTCACTTCTTCAGGCAGACTGGAGAAGCGTTGGACTCTTACAGATCTTCTCAACAACTTCGGCATCTTTGTGCAAAAGAAGTGCTCCCATCTTCACAATTCCCCTTCTCCTACTGAAGTGGCTATGTGGGTCAGATGTGCAGACAGAGCACTTCATCTCAATGGCTGGACCATAAACTCATTCCTCTTGGAGTCTCATGTGGTCTTCTCATACATGCTGGTTGCCTTTGCATTTGAGAACTACAACATTCGTTCCCTGGTGGATGCAAAAGAACTAGTGCTGATGTGCCTCTATGTCTCCTACACATACAACGCCAACGAAATCAGCTATCCTCTTCGACCTTTCCTCGTCAAACCCGACAGAGCAGCCTTCTGGGACAAATGCCTAGACATCAGCCTCAATTCATCTGGCATGATGCTCCGACTGAACAGAGATAGCAAGTATTATGCCGATACGTTGGCTTCACTGAAATGCATCCACATGTACTGCTAACTGCATCTTCCAATAGAAGAACAGTTAACTGCCTCACAGTCACTTCATTCAACTCAACCTCCGCCCTCACGACAAGCATTAGACTGATTCAGGTCTTAGGATTCATTTTCCTACCAAGGAAAAATCACATCAAAGTCACTATGCAGTGTACTTGATTTTTTTTGTTTGTTTTTTTGTGTTTTTGAGACATTTTGGCAAAACTTATCACTCTTGTTTTTGTTAATCACCAGTTCCTAATACATGTTGATAACAGTTCACTATGTTGACAATTAAATTGAAAAGAAAACAAATCTTTATTATGAAAACAACAGTTCTTCCCAAGCGGCGCACAACAACTGAAATTGAATTCGCGATGTTTGTGCGTGTACGTGAAAGCTAAAAAAGGACGAATATTGAAAAGAAAAACTCGTGTCAATTGGGAGCGCAAGCTTTTGTGGTTTGCCATTGGCCCGCAGAATTTGTAATTCCCGCGAAGAATGAGAGTACGTTAAGGTGGGCATTATTAGTGTTGGCGGATTTTGTCTGTCAGACAGACCCTTGTCACGATATTCTTTCTTTTGTTAAGTAATGCACAACCATTGTAATGTTTGCTAAGCTAAAGCAGAAGACATTGGACGACAAAGCTAAAAGTCCTGCGCCAGGTGCTGCTTCTAAAGCTCCGAAAAGCGAATCTGAGGACAAGGTAATAATGTTAATAGAGAGCGTTATGCCCATATATTGTCTGGTTTTAATAGTATCCTAAGTAGTATTTTGAGCTGAATTGCACTTAACTATAGGATTCAAGCTGTAGTGAAACTCAGCTTGCTGCAAACACCAATGAACAGCCAGCTCAAGTGGAGCATGGTGAGGTCAAAGGTCGGAAAGCAGTTGAGGACCAAGAAAATGGACAAGTTTCATCACTTATTGGTAATGCTGCCACAGAAGCCAAGTTGCCTGCGAATGGTGGACAAGTTGATAGTTCAGTAACCTCAGTCGAAGGAGTATCAACATCCCTACAGGCCGAGTCATCCTCTTCTGTCATCATGGAAAAGAAAGGAGAATTGCCTTCCAGTGAGAGTGTCGCAAAAGGGGCGGAGTCACAGCCAGGACAGCTTGCTAGTGTCATGGGTCTTTTTAAGAGGACACTGCAGGGTTCTGATTCTAAAGTAAGTATCTATTCTGACACAAATCAACCCATGAACCATATAAAATATTAATGGTGATATCTAGCATATTTGTGGACACATTTATTTTAAATAGAGACTCATCTCATGATATCTCACGGTTGTTGGCTCACGTTATATTGCGCATGCTCGTTAGCCTCGGAAACCCCATCAGGAGAGTTAATAGCAACCATCTAGATGGTAGAGGCTCTAGAACTAGTGATGTGGAAGAGTATAGAAGTTCAAGATGTAGTTTAGAATAAACCACTTGTTACACTGGACATATCAAGCTTGACTCATGTAATATGTATATATATATATATCCGTAGTGTGACCAGCCAAGTATAATATGAATATAGTAATTAGTAATTATTCTTATTTTGGCTGAATTTATTGTTGTATAAATGACATATTGTGAATGTATTGCTGTGAATGTCACTGTAGCTGTATAAAACCCTGGTAGCTGGTAGCGATCACATTTCTTTCCAGATTCATTCCATACACCCTTTTGTTTTGTTTTTTGTTTTGTTTTGTTTCATTGAGAAAGGATTGTTGGTTTGATTCACACTTAATTTGTGACATCCGGTGTCACAGTTCTCACTATAAATATGCTGCAGGCGGTCACATTGGGCCCTAGTGAGATACAGAGCTTGGCATTGATGAATGTTCAAGAACTGATTTCACATCCTTATCCTTCAAGAGACACCTCAATGTGTACTTCTTGATGACAATTTTAAGAGAGAGGAGGAGGATTAATGAGTTGATTATATTCAAATTTAAAATTTATAAGTCCTAGCTATAGCCCTTTGAATAAAATAAAAGTCTGACATTTTAAGTCTTCTTTGGCGACTTTTGAAGATTTTTATGACATACTTAATGAGTTAGTAACTGTTAATTTCTCCAGTACAATCTAGTTGTTGTAGAAATCAGGATGGAGTATTGAGGAATCTAGCCTCAGCATCCTCAAGTGTGAACTACTTGTAGTTAATCCTCTGGAGAGTTGGTAGGCAGTGGAAGCAGACTGTGGCTTACAGAGGGGAAATGTGTATCAGCTTTGTACTTGGCATTGGGCAAGCCTGGGGTGGGGGCAAGCTTTTGTTGCACTCCTGAACCCAGCCTTTGAAGTCTGGCAGATCAAAGTGATTGTTATTATAATTTGTATGTCCAGTTACCTTTTGCTGGTGTTTCAAGACTTATTTTGCTTGCATGCATACCAGGTTGTAGCAGTGCTGTGGTGTACATGTGGCTATGAATATAAACTGTAGGAGCTTTGAAGATGTGCTGGTTCATCAATGGAGCTAGCCTTTGATGTCAGGTGCTGATGTCTTCATAGGGGGAAATGGAGCTCCACTGGTTGTGGATATAAGTGAATTTATGCTGTGTGCTTTATGGAGTCATATTTGACTTGGAGGAAGGACTCAGAGGCAACACACACACACACACACACACACACACACACACACACACACACACACACAGCAGGTGCAGAATGGACTTAGTTGCAATCCAGGAGGAGGGCCTGTAATAGTCTGTTGTTTTGTCACCTGGGAATTATTATTATTATTATTATTTATTATTATTATTATTATTATTATTATTTCTATTATTATTACTGTTATTATTATTATTACTATTACTATTACTATTACTACTACTACAACAACAACTACTACTACAACAACAACAACAACTACTACTACAACAACAACTACTACAACAACAACTACTGCTACTACTACTATTAATGTTACTATTATTATCATCATTACTACTATTATTGCTACTATTATCATCAGCATTATTATTGTCGGCATCATTCATATTTCGTGTGATAAGTAGCAACTAATTTTGTGGAATGAGTTTCTCATGTAAAATAATCTGCAGAAATACAAGAAATACATGAAGCAGTTAATCTTGCCACTGCTGGAGCTAATGACTTGCTTGTGTATTAATTAATGTGGCTACGTTATGGTGTTGACGTGCCATAAAACCAGCCTGGCCCCCCATGTGGCAAAGAGCCGACCAATGACCTGTCACTATCAGTGCGGGGCTCTATGACCATCAGACTCTGTTTGGCCCATTGAGATTTATTCATTACTGAAGAATTCACTCCCTGTTTACACTTTTAATAGCTGGTCTCGTCTTGCTGCCAGTGTTTTCTATATTGCACAACCAGGCTGTAGATAGCTTCCAGGTAATTGTTGTAGAGCTATTGTACAGAGACTTACAATAGAGGAATTTGTAAGTGCAATATCCTGTACTTTGAACTGCAAAGATTAAAAAAAAATGCACTGTAACATATTGCATAGTCATATTCGTGTGTTTGATTGCAGGTGGTTAAAAATTCGTTTATGGTAATTATTATAATTTCATGATGTTTGTAGTGAATCATTAGAATACAAGATATATCTTGTATTGTAATGATTTGATACTGCATTTACATAGACATAATCTATGCATAGCTGGTTTTCTTTGCCGAAGAAGAATCGAAGGAACGCGAATGTTTTATAATTTACATTCAGATATTCACTTGCTGAAATAAAGGAGGATAATCAAGTTTACAGGAATAGCTGAGTTTTATTTCATGGTATAAAAAAACCCCAATGAAATCAACATAAATAGCGTCCATTTTGTAAGTGTCCATTTTGGATTGCCATGTTTGGTGTGGTGTTGATACAGTGAAAGAAGGCTGGCTACCTGTAAGTGCAGATTGAGTAGAAAGCCTTTGTATGATGTTTATTGTGTGTTTACAAGTTGTTATTGTGGAAGTCAATAAAGTAATGGTGGAAGTTAATGTACAAGTGACTGGTGGTATGATAGCTATAGAGGATTGGATATGTTATAGTAAAGATCTTTATTTTTTTTACTATGTAAAAAATATTAATCTTAAGTTATTGCAATATTGTAATTTCTCATGGTAAGTTTTTAGATAAATATTTCAAACTTTGTTCAGCTCCCAAAGCCTTCATCAGTAAAGGCTCTACAGGGTTGAAATGATTGAATTATTATCTAAAAACTGACTACAAGAAGTTACAATATTGAAACTAATTATGTTTATTATTAATTGTTAAAGTGTTAGACTCTGAGAGAGATTATTTGTATTAAAAGCAACAGCTTTTTTCTATACCTTGTGTGTGTCTGTACATGCTTGCATATCTAGTAGTCTGTACTCCTCTCTTTACTAATCTGCTGCTTTACTTTACAGAATGTGTTTGTGGGTTTCCTTTACCAAGTACAACTGTTCACAACCTTTTCCTTCAATCACCTTTTCCCCCTCTCTTTGACTTAATCTAATTGATGCCCATCTCCATGTATGTGTGCGCACGCATGTGTGTATAAATCATCAGGGTTTCATATAGCCCTGGGATCCCCCCCCCCCCCCCCCCCCCCCAGAATTTCATGAAATAAATTAATAATATTTACTACTTAATGGTATTCTGTGGTTATGATTTATAATGGTATTCTGTGATTTTGTTGTTTGTATATATCTAATATTTGGTGAAAGTTCAGTTAATTGAAGTCCTTCAATTGCAATATGCATTAGTCTTCCAAGATTGATGTCACTAATTTTAGACCTGAGACGATGTTAATCAAATGGGTGTGGTTTCAGCAAAATGGGTGTGGTCAACAAACACGTCCCCCCCCCCCCCCCCCCCCCCCCCCAAAGAAAAAAAGTCCTGCATAAAACCCTGCTTGTATCCAGTTGCAGTTGCTACATTGAAATCTGACAGTAACTTTGTGTCACATTCCTGTGAACCTTCACTATGCATGGAATACACAGCCAGTGTTTGCACTAGTAAGTCCTCCGACACAAAATACTCATAAATGGTCATATCGATGAATGGGGTCTGAGGTCAGTCAGTCGGGAAGCTTTGCTGGAGGCCATGGTAATGGCTGATACTCACAACGTGTTTTTACGTTTAATTGTACTGTCCTTGGTTTGCCGTTGTTGTATCATTCGGTGGGATGATGGTGTCGCTAAACAATAAAACGTCTGACTCTGGTTGAAATTTATGTTTACTTGTACTTGTCTGGCTGTAAGAATCCTTTATTGAAAAATAATGGATGTATTGTATTGTTTCTTTAGGAAGTTATGCACGAGGTCTATGGAACAATGTGATGGAACTTTAAAGCTACGATGGGTTAGGATTGGTACTGAAGTGTGTACGCGACAGTAGTGATGAAATGGGTGACGTGTTTGTCTGGTAGACTCAGACATTTTCTTGTGTACTTGTATGTCTGAACCAACGGCTTCGACAATGGAGGAAGGGACATGATTGCATGTGGTAAACCAATCTAAAAATTATTTAATTGTGTCATATTGTATGTATTCAGAACCAAACTTGAGAGCACCATATATTTTTTTTAATTTCAAGAGGGGTTTCTCATTTCCATGAAATTGATGAAACTTTTGTTGTAAGTGTCAACATGGAGGTTATAATGATTTCTTGAGGGGGGCTAAATGACCCACTAATAAGGCATAAAATATCCCTACTATTGAATTAACTCCGCAACTTGAGGTTATGTCATTCACTAATACAGCTTCTGTCTGCTTTTGATCCTTCTCTACATTTCAACAGCTTATATCATCAAAATGTTAGATATTACGGACTTGTGGGTGTGGCACTACCGGTATAGTGCGCTTGGAGTTGATAGCAGTGCAATCCTCTGTTCAGATAGAAATGGCTACTGCGTAAGGAATGTCTCGCACAGATTTGTATGGCCTATACAACTACGTATGTTCCCTACAAATTATATGTTTGAAGGACCGGTCAATAAACCATCACGGCTTTTTTTCACATGTTATCGCTAGTATTGAATAGGTGTGAACAAGAGTGTTGCCATAGTAATGTGGCGTCATGTGGAAATCTGGCTGGTTGGCAGTTTGCTGAGTGTGTGAGATGTTCATTATAAGAAAGAGGTTATCTTGTTTTGAAGGAAGTGTCAAGTAGGCGACACTAGCATTGTTCCCAAGCTATGAATAGATCTTCGTGGGAAAGTTGGTTGAAGTTATTGTATGTTGTTCAACAAGTAGGGGGGGAAAACAAAGCTTCCCTTTACAATCCCCTTCCCTAGCCCCTGGTACTTCCATAGCTTTTTGTCTTCCCCCTACCTGTGTGTATGCGTGTGTATGTGTATTATTGGTTGAGAAAATGATGGTACATATTTGGTTTGTTATGTTGTTTGGTTGTTGTTGTTGTTATTATTATTATTATTATTTATTATTATTATTATTATTACATGTATTATTATTAATTAAAGAGAAAGTAGTAACTGCTGTATGACTCCAAGCTTGAGCAGTAGATTTAGTCAAGTGTTATGGGATGGGAACAGAATGTGTTGTTATACAGGAATTTTCTCAGTGCATGTGTGTGTGCATGTGTGTGTGTGTGTGTGTGCATGTGTGGCTTACTACTGGGGCATTTTGTTATAACAAATTACCTGGCTCTGACTCAGGTAGCAGTCTAAACTTTATCACAGAAGCCGGAATATCGAAGAATTTTTCTTTACCGAGCGACTGGTGCTTTGTGGGGAGACATTGGAAGCGCCTTGCTCTGTGTCGAGGTCACTATCCTGGCATGTCTGAATCCCACGGTGCAGAGTATCGCGTCACTCTGAGCTGTAAGTGACATGGAGGATGATAGACTTATATAGGAGATTTCCTCCCAGGTGTTTTCAACAACAGCTGCATGATTTGAAGTTCTTGTCAGTTTGTCACGGGCTGGCAATGGGGGGAAACAGGACTAAAAAAGCATTTTGTGACGTATATTCACGCAGTGGTATATCTAAAGTAACTTGTGACCTTTTAATAGATATAAATTTAACACAAATTTCAATTCAAGGCTGGTAACTGGTAGTTTACTGCTCCTGACTGTGAATGCCAGATATGGTATTTTTTTGTTGTTTTTTTTTTGTTATTTTTGTTGTTGTTTTTTTTTTTTAATTCCAACTCAACCTCTTTTGCCTCAGTTACGTGTGTATAAGTATTTGTGATTCATTAAGTGTTATACCTTCTGAGGGTTTAAACCGTTTCTCCTTTTGAGACTGTATCGGTAGTTTGCACAGGTGAACTCAGTGTTGACTGCTTCTCCTGTTTGTTTACTCAGTGCATCCGCTTCTGGTTGGCGGGTATCACCTGGGAATCTGCCAGGTAAATACAGCTGCAAATCTTCAGAGTCTTGTTATTGGTGTAATAACATAGAGTTGCTTTATAATTGTAGCAGTTAGGTTCCAGTAGGTCCCCATTTTACAGATGGTGTCACCATTATCAGAAGTATGTCTCGCCACCAGCTGTGGTTAGCACGGGCATCAAATAGAGAGTGAGATACTAGGAGGAGAGGGTAGCCTTTAATGTGTTTATTGGACGGAAATAGACAAAGGTCAATTTTATTTTTGACCCCGTATGCACGACAGTGTAAATTGTACAGTAATGTATTCTCAAATACAAATTAATTTATTGATTTATATAAACAATTATTATGTTCTATGAATAGCAAGTGGTGCAACTTCTTCGTTGAGGAAATGTGTCATATCCAATATTGTCAATTCTAACTTAATTACTCGATTGCCTTCCTCCCCTTTGATTCGAGACCGGCGGGCAGTGTGACACGCAGCCAGGGGTGGGGCTGGCCTGCCTCGTTAAGAAGCAATTACAATGTAATGTACCTTAACAAATGAGATTAGGTGGGAGGTTTCCACGGTGGAACAGGAAGCGAAGACGGCAACCAGTGAGGAGGTGGCCAAGAATGTGATCTCATGTCTGTGGAGGGATGGGCGGGGCCTGTGCGAGCCTACTGATGCCAGCTCTGTTTGCACTCTGCAAGTAAGGGACACAGACACAGAGGTTCTTCTCTCTGTAAGGAAGGCTTGCTATAGCTGTAGACACAGGCATGAGCTGGTTGTTTAGGATCATCAGAGACCATTCAATTCTAATATGAATTGTGATACTACTGTATAAGAAGATTTGTAGGACAGAATGATGTATCAAAATAAAGTCCAATTGTTGCATGTTGCAAGAAAGAAATTGGTAATATAAATGGGATGCTCATTGATTTATTCAATAAAGTATTTTAAAGTCTTGAATATCTAAACTTAGTTCGTGATAGTGATTGACAAGTGCAGACTATAAGTTGGTTAGGCGCAGTGTGGGTGGGTCTGGTCACTAGATAGGGCCTCGAATCCCTTGGCGTAGTACATTTCAACGATTATTTTATTTTTTTTCCTTTGATTTTTTACAGGTAAATCAAACCTTATTAAGAATAAATGCCCTGTACTTAATGCAGGTATGAGTGTTTGCTATCTGAAACCCTGAAATGGACCTGTTTGTCTGAACACTGTATGTGTATGTATGTTTTTTGTTGATTTTTCCTGTCAGGCCATCTAAAGAATGCTACTCCATTGAAGTTATGATAATGACTAAATCCACAGGAAGAAGGCCAGAGTTTTGTTGACTGTGGCAGGCGTATATGGTCACTGTTGAATGGAGAGTGGCACTTGTTGGCTTGTTGATGTACTTTCCTTCAAAGTTCCTTCACCGGTTACAGAGAATGGTCATTCAGCCACCTATATACATGTATACTACAGTACTTACATGTGAATTGTACATGTTCTATTCATCCATCTCTGTTTATCCAGTCATGCCATATTCGATTTTTATTTACTACCTCTGGAAACTGTCTGAGGAGAGTATTCATGTGTTTATTTATCTTTCTGCTTTCAGCCTTAAAAATATTTTATTAGAACAGGAAGGAAGGCCATTATGAAGATAAGGAGAATACTTAGTGGATATGTTACATGTTTCTCACCTTACAATCACGTGGCGTGTTTGTGTGGTGTATTGTTTATTTTGTGTCAGCACTGGTAAGCTTTAGCTGTCGTGTTGGTCCAAGTAAGTGTCAGGCTTCTTTTCTGAGAATGTATCGTACACAGTTAGTTGACTAACTTCAAGTGAAACTTCATTTGTCCTGGAGTTTTATCAGTAATCTTTAATTGCACACTTGTTTGACTTCCGTTGACAGCTATTAAGTGAATACTTATTAAACCAGCATAGTATGTATCGTTAATGTATTAGTCACTAATACTTTCACAGTGTTGAAGTCAGTAGGATACAGCAATCTTTGATCTTTAAGCATTGAGAGCGTGTGTTGTGGAGTATGTAGGTGCTAGTTGAACATTGATACTTTGATCCAGTCATTCTCGGCTGAAATAATTATAAAATACCAGTTTTCTCAGTTTTAAAAGCCAATATATTTAATTAAAACTAAACCCGATGTTTCGACTTCGCAAGAAGTCTGCGTCATTGACCCCCTGAGGAGGCAAAAAGTCTAAATGTCTGGGATAAGTTTTTATTATATATATATATAATATATACACATCATTTTTTAGGGAGTTCTCCGTTGACATCACTAGCGGTGATTTGTCTGTATATGCAAAAAAAAAATTTCATTCAAATTCACAAATTTTTGTAAGCTGATGAGGGCAGCAGTAGGACTGTCGAAGCGTTGGTACTATCATTATGTATTAAAAGAAATGTTGATATAAGAGAACAATTTATTATTAATATATATACATATATATATATTAGCTGTTAGATTTGTGTATTGTTAAAAGTCTACATATTGTACTTGCTACAATCTGATGCTATTATTGAAGTCTAAAAAGGAATGGTGATCACGTATGAGCACGGAGTCTCCTGTTGTGCCCTGGTCAAGCATTGTTTTGCCATTATACCGTCACATGTTTGACTTTAGAAAGTAATTAAAACATTTTGATGATAGATAAGTTGGGTACACAATCCAGTGTTCTATATTAGCAGTTGTTAATTACCTGTACGGCTACAGGTTGGACATGGAAAATGTTAGAGACGAAATGAAAGCGTGCTCGAACACACACACACACACTCACACATTATGTCTGATGACTTGCCAGTTAATTTTGAAACTTTGAATAGCAAGTCACGAGCATGGTTGTATCCACACACACACACACACACACTCACACATGTATCCACACACACACACACACACACGGACACTGTTGTTAAAACTGCTAGACAGAAAGTGAATCCGTATGTGTTTGTCGTGCTCTGACGTACGAGTGTAGAAGATTGTTATTCATATATTAGTAGAGCTTATCATCGGTACTACTTTCATTAGTTCCACAATCTTTTCTTAGTTGGAATTTCTATACACTAAACCAATTTCATAGTAGAATTGAATTGTCTAGCCGTTGTATTTCCTACTTCATGCTATGACTAACTGAGCTGTGTTAGGAGTCAGGAATAGTAGAAAACAGCACATGGGCAGGACATATATTATTACCTTGATGTGGGTAGGCATGTGATTGATTGTGTTGCATGCATGATACGGGCATGTGGTTCACATGTGCTTTACATGCTGATGCTTGCAATGCTCTCTTGATGCAGCAGTCATGTGACTCACATGGTTCATAATGTGTCGTGCATGTGATTGTCACATGCCCTCTACCTTTAAGGATTGAAAGATGCTAAAGGAGTGTAGTAGTATTATTGAGTTAAAACTTATTGGTTTCCATTCTTCAAGTATTTCTGTCTACATGTTCCTAGTGTTAGATTCATGTTCTGGGAGATAACAGGTGAACCAGACATGAGATGTTGGATTTGCCTGTAGCCTCTGAGGTGCATGTGACAGCCCATGGCATTTAGCATTCTAGCTTCATGTGTTTGACTCGTACTGCATATTGCCGTCTCATAATCCACCAGCGACAATTATAATCCGCCAGCGACAATTATATACTACCGGAACAAACTCGTTCGTCTTTATATTTGAGCATATGATAAAGTCTACGAATACAGTTCTGTTGGTGACCAGTGATGGTCTGTTTGTGTGTGCGCATTGTGTGTTTTGATTTTTGTTTATGTAACTAGTGGACCATTTGAATAGTGAGTTTATTCTCCGGACAGTTAGGTTAGGTTCCAGCCCCATTGAGAAGTATCGGGGAGACCTATCTACAAACAGATGCACTACGAGGAGGAAGACTGTCTGGACTCTACTCTACAGAGAAATGTTCTTTGTGTTCCAATTGATGTTTGAAGTGTGTTGTACATCCGTTTGCTGCTCAGTGTGGCTGTGCCACTCCCCCTTACCTCCCCCGAGGGCTTATTTAGCTAGTCATTTTTGCCAGTGATATAAAACTTCACATATCCTAACCTACGCTGTTGTCCAGCTGAGTCTTTGAATGGAAATTATTACTAAGTGAGCCAGAGTTCCATTATCTCCACATTTTAGTGTTTCTGTCTGTGTACCATCCTATCGCACTAGCTACTGACTAGAGTATGTAATAATGAAGCACATTCTGTCTGATGCTTCACTGGTACTGTTAGTGTAGGAGAGCTTCTCGAGTGTAGAGTAAGTAATGACTACAAGGATACCAACGTCTTGTTAGATTCGAGATAATCAAGGGCCGATTATTAGCGTGTAATGCCTGGTTGTGGTTGATGACTTAGTTTGTGTGGTTGATGACTATTGATGACTAGTTTGTGTGGTTGATGACTAGTCTGTGTGGTTGTAGGTATTATACCAGCAACTGTAGGGCTTTATTTCACCCCCTAGAAATCTGTTAGTATTGACTATTCAACATGAAATATGCACATGCTTTATCATGTTTTATACACTGCAAGGATCTCTCATACGACATAATGTGTCTTTATCTTGTTCTCTTTAGTCCTCTCAAAATCAAAGAAAGTTGTTTTGGCCATTCTCTATATACGGTCCTGTAAAGGGCCTTGAACTGCATTCCAATAGACTTCCAAAAAGCAATAAAGCCCCCCCCCCCCCCTCTTCTCACTCTCTCTACCATCACTACATACATCAGAATGGAGAGAAGGTGGTTGGGGGGGGGGGGGTATGACTAACAAAATATGCTTAGTGATTCAGGTATCATTGAATGAATGGTTACCACCAAGAGTAATGGTTAAAATTGAAATTTTTGGCATATGAATTCACTGTGATCAAATTGTTGTTTCAAGACTTGTCATCTAAAAGAATTTATTACGTAGATGTGTTTGGTGATTTGACATGCTGTCAAAACCAACTCACCCGTCCGTTATATCTTGCTGTTGAGTTGGCTTTGGTGGGAAGCCAGTCAAGTCTCTGTAAACAGTTGCCATGGATATGTGATTGAAATTGCTGTCCTTGACTACAGAGTGAGTTGGTGAGATACTTTATATTGAAGTAAAGTGTCTTCAACTTGAAATCTTCACAACTCTTGTTCAATGTGATTGTATGTATGCATCCCGCATAAAACTGGCCGGAATTGCTGGACTTCCTTTTGCTGGCTGGCATACTGTCTTATGTCTCAAAATGATCAGTGCAGGATGAGACAAGGGATGATAATATCACACGCTCACAAATGTATCATTAAATCTAATGCATTATTTAGTAATGATCAGTTTAGTTGGAAAAGTTGTTTTAGTTTGGCATCACTTAGACAAACGTGTTAGCAGTACCTTATTTACCATCTAATACACAAATATATCAATGAGTAATGACACCCAAAGGTTTTTTTTCCCTCCTTTTTCCTTAGTTTCAGAGATGTAGGATTTCTGCTATTGGTCTTGGTATTTTAATACCGTTTGATCAGCAGATATCTGAGGCACTTGTCAGCATTCTTTAGTCTTGCAGCTTTGCTAGAAAAATGTGTGCAATTATGCTTTGATCCTGGGCTTGCGTTTTGACCTCTCTCAGTTTTGAGTTGGTTTAGTGAAATCATTTTCACTGGCTGGTTATCTGCGTATGTCAAATTTCAAGAGCTCACCATTTCCATTCCGAAGAGAAATAACCCAGGACGTGTAGTTCTGATTATTTAGCCTTTAATGGCTGGCTATTGCAAATGAATTCACTAATGTTTGCACTCTATTGTAGTAATTAAATTCTCCTCGACTATAAGAAAGTACGTCTTAATCACAAATATGCTTTGATCATCCTTCACCTGTCATCCCACTGACTTCTGGATGCTTTTAGTGGTGTTAATAAATACATGCACCTTTTGTTGTAATTTATGTGCATAAGACTTTTTAATGGGGTCAGTTAAATAATATATCTTCTTTTTTTTCCGTAAATGTTGTGCGAGTAAACTGTTGATGTTAAATTAAGTTATGTAGTACTTTCAGAGATACACAGACAGAGTATTGAAGAAATGAATTCACTAATCACAATTTCTTTCTCAGCCTTCTTTTTTACTCATTAGATGTATTCTCTCTCTTTCACAGGCTTTTTTAAACAATACAGAATTAAAAATATTTGGTCGCCACCAGGAATCGAACCCAGGACCGCTTGTTATAGTGCACAAGTGCTCTGCCACTGAGCGATAAATTAGATGAGGAGAAAAGTTCAACGAATAATAAGAATTTTTGAAAAAAGAGAAATTTCGTTGGTCTGTTGAGAGTGAGACTGTAGCATAGCAGTACCCCTTAACAGTATAAATACAGAATTAGAATGTTTGTTTGCTGGGTGGTTGTCGTAGCTCAGTGGCAGAGCGCTTGTGCGCTATACAAACGGTCCTGGGTTTGGCGACCAAATATTTTTAATTCTGTATTGTTTAAAAAAGCCTGTGAAAGAGAGAGAATACATCCAATGAATTCACTAATATCGAGCAATCAACATTTTGGAAATTTCATGCGGGCTTCTAATTACCATGATGAAAATTTTGTGGCAGTTATATCACTCATGAAGGTCATAATAATTTTCAGGGGGGCAAAAAGAGCCATTAGTGGCCTAATAATACAAGCACAATGTCACAGGGACTCTGATGTGTTACTGTGCATGCTTGCACTCAGTCTATCTGGCCGTGTGCTATTGTGGTACTCTGGTGTGTGCTTGGTTCCTTGTTTTATGTACTCTGGGAGTATGGAATGGGTTTAGAATGAATACTGCCATAGACTGCGGTTACAAGCGTGGATCTTTCCTCCCTATAAATAGATACCCACTGATAACTGCATTCCATCTTTACCTGACCATAGAAATGAAAGCATCGACAAGGCTTGTTGAATTTAATCACTATCTATTTACTATTAAAAGGCAACCTATTACAATTAGCTTTCTGATTTCAGCATGTGCGTGGGGTTGCCATGGTGCAGCTGATATCAATACCAGTATGGTTTGATTCGTTGGATTCAGCAACCTTAGTTTGCCGTGTTGTTTTAAATCTAGCATGAGAGTATTCCTGAGTTATCAGCTGTGTTGACATACACTAAATAGTGACCTTTCACTATCGGACATACGGGAAAGCCTTACTTATTAGTACGGACCAAACGAGAGCCTCTGGGTGTGTGCATGTGTGCACATGTTTCTAAGGCATAGTGTTTTGTGAGCTTAAAGCGTTGGGAAATGTCAGTGTTTAGACAACAGCTGGACACCAGTGGAGCAGCTGTGGCAGGCGCGCCACCCTGCCGATGATTTTGATAACAGTTAGCAGATGAGCCTCAGAATTTGGAATAAACAGTCCGTGTTACATGTATGTGTGAGCAGTGGTACATGGTGGTAGCTAGGGAGGTTTGAGCGGCAGGACATGGTGGTAGCTAGAAAGGTTGTATGTGTTTCACAGGTAGGGCTGGGCTATGAATTTTTTTTTAATTGATAGGAGAGTGTTTTGGGCATTAATAAAAAGATCCTCAGAATTATAAAACAGTAGTGTTCAATGTAACATTTTCATGTACTCTCCTCTCCCTCGATCATAATTGGTGTTTTGTTGCAGGAGAGTGCCCCCCAGCCATCATCTATGCCATCCACCCCCGAGCCACGCACGCCCACCTCTTCAGGACGTGCTACTAATCCTGCCACTAGTTCTTTCGACTTCTCAGGTCTGGAAAAGATGTCCAGGGAAGAGTTGGTCACGTCTCTCAAGAAGACCACTCAGACTGCTGCCAGATACAAGGGGAGGTTTGCGGAGGTGAGAGAATGGAATGGGTGATGGGGGTGTGGCTAAGTTAATGACAGAGAACAATAGAAGTATATTGATTAATTAGCCAACTTTGATAGATTCGTTATATTTCGTACTTTTATGACAGACTGACTCCATAGCTGTAGTCATCTCAGGCAGAGTACAGGCAAATGAATTTCAATTAAATTTGTTGTTTTTCCCCCAAAATGTGACAATTCCATACTCTATCATAAGAAGCTGCAAGGTTGTTGCTCACAGGTGACTAGAATGGTTTTACACATGCTCCAGAGCAGGTTGCCGCCCACATGTAATCACCTCTACAATATCTAATGACACTTTTTTAAATAAATAAAAATATCAAGTGTACACCAGGAATATTTTATCTGTGCTTAAAATATCTACATATACAGTTATGCAGAATTAAAATATCAAATTACCCCATTTTTATTTTTATTTCTTCCTCCCTAGCTCAATATCTGACTTTGATGAGCGCAGATTCACTAGGGCTATGTTAATGCCCTTGCCCTCACTAGACCCTCACTAGGAAGTATGTAAACTAAAAGACTTGAGCTGAGTATCCACATTCCTGAGGTCTGCCTAGCCATCTGCCTCCACTCCTCCAAACAACCACCTGCCCATCTGCCTGCTTGGGTTTGAAGCTCTCTTAGTTAGTTTGTTTTTTTTTTTTTTTTTTTTTTTTTTTGAGCATGCACTTGTGGTTTTACTTTGCCTGTCTACTAGTACAGGGAGAAGCCTACATGGTGGCAGCTTCAGGTCAAAATGGCAGTTATGGGGTAGGCTCTGAAGTGGGTAACTGCATGGCTGGTAATGAAGACCTAACAAGGGCTGGAGATTTCTTAAATGTGCTGCACCTGGGATTAGGTGGAGATGATTATCTGAGACTGGGTGGTGTGTGTGTGTGGCTCCTTGAATAGTTTAGGGCTTGTTTACTGTGGGCTGGCTGAGGAGGTAGGGCCCTTCAATTGGTATGCTGCCAGTGGTTTATGCAGACATTGGGTTGTTGTTTTTTACTAGCTAGGCCCTAATTCTTTAAATTGCCCGCTGAGAAATGGATGTGCTTGAAAGCCTTGCATCTTTTTGGATCCTGTTGACTTTCTTTGCCATAGTAAATAAAGCATATTGATATATATTATATTGATGTTTAGATGATTCAGATAGCATTAATAGCCAAGTGTGGTTGCCTATCGTCATCGCTTCACGCTGACCGACACATACTCTGGCTTAATTAGTGTTTAACAAGTGATGTATTGGCGGTGTTACAATGGACTCTCCCCTTATTGGTGGTGTTACAATGGACTTTCCCTGGTCTGCATGCTGTACTGTGTCTAACCCAACATTGAACTCCCCAAGTCATGTGGCTCTGTCTTTATAATTAGTACAATGATATCTCATTTCACTTGGGCCTAAGTCAGATCTAGAATTTGGTCTGGTCTCACCTCAGCGATACAGTTGGTTAGCTTCTGTGGCCCCTACCGGAATGTATCGACAGGTATGCCTCTTTGGATTCAGTAATTGGTGGTCAAGTTGGATGTGTTGAGTGAGTGGTGGGGATTCTGAAATGGATGAGAAATTTGTTATTGTTCCATGGGAAATTAGAAAGGTGATAATAGATAGCAAGATTAGAAAAATAGATTATTGGACTCTGACCAAGTCTTGATTTTATTAGTTGACACCTGAGCACCATCAATAATTTATTCCATCAGTGTGCAACAGCTGTACTGCATGTATTGATGTGTAGCCATGATTAGCTTTATGAATAAATTGTTTAGGATAGAGAAATGGGTTTTCTGATTATTCAATATCCTAGTGTGTGTGTGTGCATGGAAGTAAGGAAAAGTAGTGTATCTAACTTGATATTTGTATGTAGGTCAAAACTGGCATAATACTTTTTAGTGACTTAAATTTCACCGTGCATAGTGGTGTATTCTTTTACACACACACACACACACAAACAAACACACACAAACAAACACACATATGCACACATTAAAACCAGTATGTTACACTCATGTTACAATCATGTTAATGTGTACATCAGTTGATGAAGGTGCATCAGTCCATGAAGACAGAGCTAGAAGAGAAGACCTCACAAGTGCAGGAGGCTGAGAAGCGTTACAATAGGAAGGTAGCAGAGAATCGGGAAGAGAAGGAGCTTGAGACGCAGGCTAAGCAGCATCTCCAGGAGAGCTATACAGTCATGTTGGACGAGAAGGATGAGAAACTCCGTGTGCTACAGACACAGGTAGGGGTGGGGCCATGTGTATGTATGTATGTATGTGTGTGTGTGTGTATGTATGTGTGTATGTAAGTATGTATGTGGTGGGAGTGTGAAGAAAGCGTGTGAAAGGTAACAAGATAATGTGTGATTATGGCTAGACTTGTCAGAAAAGAAATTAACAGGAGTGCTAGAATGAAGTTGAGAAAATAATAAATTTCAAACAGTTTCTTGAATATAGCCCAGTGTGTGCGCTCTAAAGAATCAATAAAGAAAAACATCCAATAAAATATATAATATTTTAGATTCATGAAAATAAATAATACTTTAGATTCATGATTGGATGGAATTATAAGCCCACATAGCTGGAAATCCTCCTCCTGTCCGAGATCTATTTGGCATGCTATAAATATAACATTTTTCATTCCTGGTGTGCGATTGAGCAGAGTTCTGGAGTAGCTGGTAGTGAGTATGTTATGGTACTCTATCTTGGAATGTGTAACTTGCAAAAGTTGTGCATACTCTACTATCCTTAGATATGGATCAGTATCATTAGAGAATGGAATGGCTCAGAGAATTGCATTCAATAATTATTGGATGTAGCTAAAGGAGGAGTAATTGGTACAAAGGGAGGGATATTGGATGGAAATTAAGGACAAGGGGAATTTAAAATGTAGAATACAGATAGGGCTACAGTACAGTGAGGAGGTGGGGATCAATAGTTTTGTAAGAACTGACTTGACTGTTGGAGTTCAGTGGGAGAGGAGGTATGGGGGTGGGGGAGAAATGTACGTATTATAATGAAATGTATTATTTTCCAAATTTGTTTTGTTAAGACTTGCCAAGTTCTTATTTAAAAACAAAACAAAACAAAAAACAAGCAAACAAAAAATATGAATATTTATGGGCTATAGAAGTCCTGCATCTACACATGTATTTACTTATTAAGCTTGTCTGTACAGCAGTCCACGGTATACATGAATCTCGATGAATACAAGTAGAGTAAAACAAGTGCTGCACTCTAAATGGGATGCCTAATAGGTAATGGTGTTTCAATGGAAAGTTTCACCCATCCCCCTCCCTCCCCATAAAAAACCCAATAAAGCTGTATAAAGTGGTAATAATATAGGCTTATGAAAAATGTATACTCCTGTAGCCCTCTTTTGCATGTGCTAAGATATTAGTACTTGATTTAGTATGTGCTTGTCTTAATGATTGCAATTTTAATTTTTTATAGTTATGGACTATATATCCCAATATATAGAGTGGAAAATAAATAAAATTATGAATAAGTAATGTAAATTATTTGCTTTTTGATATCAAATTCACATTAGTAATTATTATTAAAATTCTGCACTTAGTTAGATATTCAATTACTTTTATAGAAATATTTCAAACAGCTGAATTTCAATGAGAGATGCTTTATTATCATGCATGGCTGGCCAAGTTGCCAATGGCAGAACATTGAATGGAGAGGCCATCTGTGCTGGTTTATACTGGAGGCGGTGCTAAGAGATGTGTGTTGATGGCATTTCTAGACACTGGGGATCCACAAACTGGATCATTTCTACAAAGCCAGTAGCGTCTGGGGTTTGAGAGGTATACCTCTGCAATAACAAACACCTATCGATAATCTTACGTCTTTCTCAAAGCAGAGTTTAGTTGTCACCTCAGGGAGGAGTGGGAAAGGATGGGCATTGTCATTTGATTTCCTTGCCTCGCTCACCTGATGTTGTGTTGTGGCTGCTGTAAATCCATAGAGACTGGTGTTTTAGGTTTTATCTGACAGAGGTCAAACCATAATCCGACCCAACGTCCCAGCCCATGCAAGATCGTCTCAATCGTATTTACGAGCTCACGCTGATATTCACACCCTTGGCACAATTACATTCAGAGGTGTCCATATTCATTTGCTTTGATTTCGTGGCAGAGATTTGTGGTCAATAATGCTTATTATGGGCATATGAAATCAATTTGTGGTTGAAATAACATGTTTATATATGTGATAAACCACAGCCTAGCCTGACATAATCGGTGAAATGGCCACACCCACCGGCACTAAGCCGTGCTTATCCCCAATAATACCGGCATTCATAGTCAACTGGGATTTGAAACTATATTTAAGTTTTGTGGCTTAAGTTTGGCCGGTTGTTTAGGCTTAGCTGAGAAATGTTATTTGCGGGAGTTACCATAGTGACATTGTATTGTCTGGCTTGGACAATTGATGAAATTAATGAATTTGATGGCGTTATTTGTGAAAGCTTAGTGGGGGTTTTAGCTGAGTAGACAGGTGTGTTTGCATGTGGGTTCATCCACTGCTAATTCAGAACGAGACATGAAGTCTGTTAGGCTATTATAGTTGATGGTCTCGCATGGTGAATAACAATATGATTAGCATAATTTATATTTAAGTGGACTTCATGTTGACATGCCTGCTTGAGTGTGAAGTAGTCTATGCTGGAATAATTGGAAGAACGTGTATATTTGAATGGGATAGTAATACAGCTCTACCAGTTTGTTAAGACAAAAAAATATAACAATAAAATATTTAAAAATTAAAAGAATACGTCAGTATCTCCTTCTCGTTTCAATTATTGAGGGCTGGCTGGTTGCTCTTTGTTTAGCCTGTGAACCATATCCTACTTTTATATGGTACAATATTCCTTAATTATAACTCTTTGATAGAATTAGAAATAATGGAGTCTGGTATCTGAACTTTTTATTTCTCTGTACACTCCACATTTGGATACCTCACTTGTCCTACCATATTCCAGGAGCTGCCACGAGTCTGTTACATAAGAATGTTTCTTTGAAGCCAATGCAGAGCGCCTTTTGCTCTTGCATGCCACATGCATTCTATTGTTTGGCTGTCGTGTGCATAGCCCAGTGTTGTGTGGGGTCCTCTTTGCTCCAGGATCTGTTAGACAGCATGTTTGGCTTGTCTTTGAATTAGCATAGCTTCAAAGACCGGTCAAAATGCTTCCTAGTTAATTCGTGCCCCAGTCGATGCCATTGATTCTGACCTTGATTCATTTGAAGATTTGTACTTAAGAATGTTGCGTTGTGTCAGTCAGTGAATGACTACCCGTTCACTTACTGGCTTTCAATTAGCTGTGAGTCTAAGTTCTCTTTACAGTATTGAGTATCTCATTCTTGGTCTTATTTTTTGATCCACGCACTCTTTTTACTTTATTCAATTGCTTGTTTATACTCCATCTCACCCCCCACTGGCTTCCCTTTCTCCTTACACCATTTCTTGTCATTATCTCAACTTCTCTCTCTCTCCCCCCCTCCCCTCCTCTCTTTCTCCCTTTTCCTCCCTTTGTGCAGGTCAAACTCCTCAAGGACCAAGTTGTCACTTCATCTCTGAAGCCCCAATCAACAGCCCCATCCGAAGAAGAGACACTTCAATTGAAATCAAAAGTGAGTTTTGTTGGTAAAAATACATTTCTTAAGGGTTTGTTACTAAGCATCTACTGTAAGTGCATGCTATTTGGGGTTTTATTGAATGGTTGTGTTGATTTTGAGTTGCCTCAAACTGAAAGATAACTGATTGAAGTTTCCACAACATGATAGTTTCTATTAGTAGGCTTGGTTAAGTACATACATTGGGTAAACTAGTTGTGATCACTTCATACCCAGCACTACTGGACTCACCTGTACCTGGTCCACCTGGACAATGGACTCGCTTCCGACTGATTAACTTAATATGTGGGTTGATAATTCACTAATTGGTGAAAACATTGTCTTCTATTACACTAATTTATAGTCAGACCTGAGATATGGCTTGAGGTTCATCATGGTCAGGTTGCTGGTGTATTGTATTATGACTGAGGTTGTTGTTGTTTTTTTAAAGTATGTATGTATTGGGATGAATTTTAAATTTCATGGTTGAATTTTAGATTTAATTGTTGCCAAATCACAGCACTTTTGTTCAACACATTGGTGTGCTTAATAATATCTTGAAGCACTGTGTATCAACTTTTTTTCTTTTAGTATGTGAGAAGCTAGCCTTATACCATATTTGTGTGTTTCCTATCGGGCTATATTAACCACCTGAGTGTATGATCCATTGGTACTAGTGTACAGCAGGTGTGCAGTGCTTATAAAGTTCACACAGGTTGGCTAAACAACTTGTCAAATTCCTCAGTCTTAAACATACCATCTGTAAGGTTTGCACGGTGTTATTCAGTAGTGTGGGTCATTTCCAGTTAGCTGGTGGGAGTGGCTGTATGCAAAGTCGTACGATTCGAATAATTTATCAAATAGCTAATTGGAGATGGTATTTACCTTGGTTTAGGTGAAATTGTCCATTGTAACAGATTTTTTATTATTCTAAATGTTTTGTGGACCACTTGGTATGTGTTTGCTGGTAAGAGCAAGAGTTGTACAAGATGTGGAGTTAGTACAGGGAGGAGGTAGGAAGGAGTGTTTTGGGGTGGCTTTTTTATCGCTCAAATTTTCGAACAAGTTCTCAGTAAACCCTGAATACATTTGTCGCATTTATGAGACTAGACACATTGTATTGAGGTGTGAGAATATCACACCTCATCAGTCATCTCCTGCAGGCAGGCATTGAGTTATAAGGCGTCAGATTTGTTCTCAGCTTGTCCTATCAGCTGAGGGCTCTCGTGCTGCTTCTCAACTCCAACTGGCTGGAACGGAAGAAGAGAGAAGCCGAGAGAGAAAGAGATTTGTACGTATAGTTGTTGCTGAAGTGAACTTGTAACACATGAGAACTCCTAGAGGAATGCGAAGCCTCTTGATGAGTGGAGTACTCCATCCTAACTTGTAAACGACTTCTCTAATCACATTGTAGTGGGATTGTGTCCAGGATAACCAAATGAGTAATTTTGTTTTGGTGGTGACAAGAGGTGTACTCATACAAGACTTATTATGTGTATTTAACATCTGGATATCTATTAGATTAATCTCTATTGTACCAGACAGCTCGGGAAAATTTGCTCAGCTGGTATTGCTAATACAGTATAGATGTTACACATGCACATACCTAGCTTTATTTCTCAGGGAGTGTTGATACGAACATTGACTGCCATATGTATTCAGCTGTGGTGTAAGAGACAGACAGCTTGGGAAGATTTGCTGAGCTTCTCTCTGCAGTGGTACAGGTATCGGTGTATGCATGTATGCATGTAGCCAGCTTTACTTCTTGGAGTATGTTGACTGTTTATATTAAGGTCTTTGGATGCCGTGCTTTTGAAGGTCTACCCAACGAGCTGTGATTGAGTGATTGCTTGTCGAGTGTTTACGAAGAGCACTGATAAACTTATTGCTATTCTAGACTGATAACACATTTCAGTTCATGCTCTGGTGGCTGTTGTTATCTGCGATGTGTAGATGTTGTCATGGTGATGAATTGTTAGCTTTCAACCTGGAGGGATTGGGTGGATAGTCATCGTAGGATTGTGGATTCTAGATTTCTGGATCGTCCATTCCTAATCAATGAAGTAGGAGACATTGATCCACTGAGCATCGATATCCCCCGGGACTGAATGCCAGAGGCGATGTTTGTCTGTGGTCAATTGTTTCATTGAAATCATGTTTTACAAACACCCAATGAAATTTTAGAAGGGCGTTAATTAATTTTTGTGCCGGGGGGGGGGGGGGGGGGCGAGGAGGAAATCATCACGCTTGGCAATAGGAGATGGTCCTCTAGTACGTGTGCATGTTATGTGTTCTTGTTGTTGTTTTCCTATTGTGTCAGAATGAATAAAGTGTAATCAAGCCATGGACACGCCTACTCCATTATCTAAACTCCTAAGTGGCACGGAATCTCTGTTCACATTTCGGCTCTGCTTTCTCTCCATGTGAGATCTGCACTTCATTGGGTGGCTAGGGTGTGGTCCGAATTTGAGAGCTATTGTCTCGGTGTGTATGTAAGCTTGACTTTGTGAAATAATAGTACCCTTCAAGTACCTACCCATTTATTTATCTGTGACTTGTTAACAGTATCACATGAAATCTTATTTACATGCTGAGAATAGAAAGCAATTTAGTATAATGTGTTATGTCTCTTACAGTAATGTGATTGGCTTATGTATCAAATGTTATGCCAGGTGCTAAGACGAGGACTTTTTCAGGAAAGCATGACTTTAAAAACTAGAAGATACTGAATTGTATGCTTGTAACATTTCACTTATCTGGGGTAAATTAGAAATTGATATATTATTGTTTATTTTAATGGCAGTGGAAAGCAAGCTGTTATGATCCACAAGTCGATGCATGACTGTCCGTCATATGCCCCAATACTATCAATACTGCAAATACTAGATCACATAAACCAGTCAGAGGTTGTGTCGTAAAGCGGCATCTGTTTGGAAGTGTAAAGTAGTTTCAATTTGTCCTACTGGACTGTTTTTCTCGTGGTGTCATCCACTGGCCCCCTGTTTGTCGTGACATAACCTCAGGCTGTCTATGCTGCACTGGGTAATACATTAATGCTTGCTATCATTCATTATTCCCCGGCTCTGTCCGTTCCTTAGAAAGTGTCATTCTTATTAGCTGGAATGAAAAACTTTTCTCATATATAACCATTTCCTTTTAAACTTTCCCTCATCTATTGCCAGAAGGAACTTCATTCATAAACAACATTTTGTGTTTTGATTTGCCAGCAGTGTTTTGACATTAGCCTAACAGATTGGTGTCGTCAGTAAGTGGCATCAGTACATCACTATTCATTAGTGGTGATATGAAGGGACTGTAGATGAAAGGGGATCTTATGAAAGGATGTGATGAAGACTTGGGCAATATGTTGTGATTATTCACAAGGGCCTATACCAACTTTCTATTGGTTGAAATTATGTCAAACATAAAGAAATGGCCATTGTTAATTTGTTATTGTGGCGTGATGGTTATTGATCTTGTTGTTTCACATGCAAATCCTGACTTAAGAAGGTATGCCATTAAAATTGTCTAAATGTGTTGTTGTTGTTGTTGTTGTTGTGTTGTTAAATATCCGAACTTGGCGGACTGGGTTTCTTTCTAGCTGAAGCTAACAGGTATACCATAGTTTGTCATTAGCTAGCCTTGGGACAAGGCTCGTTTCTACGGATATATTAGAATAAGGAACAGAGGTAGGACAATTATCCACTCTATTAGCTGGCATTGTATTTCTAGATGACCCCATGACTTCCTTCTAGTCCTGGGTATCAGTTGTCCCTTCTTGGCCACACCATATGCTATCCACTACTAACTCTGTCGTATTCGGCAACTAGATCTCTATCAAGTGTCTCTGGTAGAGGATGTACTTGGGTCACTTAGCTCAGAATCAGACAGAAAAGTTAGTACTTTTTCTGTTAAGTGTAATCTTGTCAGCCAGTCTGTGGATAATATTGTATACGGCCTTTGAGCATGTGCACAACGTGGGTAGTCGGCCTTTGAGCATGTGCACAACGTGGGTAGTCGTCGGTGTTTATTACTGACATGCGGAACTTCTTAAAAAGTGTGTGTGTGCAGTTTCACTGATTTTGTGTTTGAAGGTGTGGCTAATTGGGATGTTGCCATGGGAAATGGGTGGGATGGTTGCTAAGGAACCGGCTGTGACTAGCGGACATTCTTTTTAGCTGATGACTCTGTTCCTGTAGCAACCAGGTCTCTTGGTCAGGAGAGCTAGACTTAGCTAATCATAGCGTAGGACAGAGAAGACTCTAGACTTGGTCCTCCATTCCTCACTGTATTTTGATCATCATTCCTCCCCAGATGGATAGTACAAGACACCTTTTGTTTTTATAACTACTTGTTTATGCTAAAATAATTTTTTTTAAATGGTTCGAGCAACTCAGTGTTCACTCTTTGGAACTCTCAATTATAATGTGTGTGAATGTGTAAGGGTCTAATGTGTTATAGTTGGTTATGTTGTTGTTGTTGTTACTCTAGTTGTTGTTGTTGTTATTATTCTAGTTGTTGTTGTTGTTGTTATTCTAGTTGTTGTTGTTATTTTCTCTGTGCCTCTTTATTTAAGTACTGTAGAGTGTCAGTTATCCAAACACGTTGGGACTGAAATGTTCATATAACTGAACATCGTAGAAAATGTATTATAAAAACACAAATGATGGGGCGTGGTCAAGCAATTATTTATGTCTGCACGTGCTACTATTAACTTTAGGGTGTTTTGTACTAAAGTGTTTGGATGATTGAAGTTCAGATAACTGACATTTTAATGTTACTTTTTATGCTGGCTGTACTCAGCTTGAGAGTAGGAAGGAAGAAAGAGATCTGCATCGACTGGGTTGTGATTCAGTGTGTCACCTCGTTGCTATGTTACAAAGTTAGGGCGTGTGTGTGTGTGTGTGATCATGCAATCAAAGTGTATGTAATGTATCTGGTAAACATGTGTTATGTAACTTGCCATCACATGTACTTGAAAATGAATCTATCAACACGTGCACACACACCAGGGTTTCACACAGGATTATTCACTGTGTGTACTTTGCCACACCCATTTTTAAACTCTTACTACTTTGATGCACATGTCTATATGAGAGTGTATACTTCACAGTGATCAGTGTTTGGTCACATGCATGATTGTATTTTTTAACTGATGTACTATATTAACTTCCAAAGATTCTGAAGGGGATCAGTTGACCTTAGCTGGGGAAGCAGTGGAGAGATTGTAAGGTGGCTGACCCCCTTGGTATGAAATCCTACATGCATGCATACATACTTACATACATACATACATGGGTTAAGATTTTTCAGTTGATAATGAAATTTCAGTTTGGGTATACACTGCTTTTTTTCTTTCTTTTTTTTTATTTTTTTTTTATAATGTCTCTCCACATTCAGTTATAATAGTATAAACCACACTCACTCATGGAACAGAAACTATACTATGCATTCAGTTATCTCTGCTGTAAACCAAACCAAACTGTAAACTTTCTCTGTATTGGTTGTTATTTTGTTTCAAGTGCCCATAATAACTTACTTTCAATTTGAGGTCACATTGGGCCATAGCTTTCTAGTTGAGCTAGGGTTTTTTTTTAATTTTTTAATTTTTATTTTTTTATTACTTAGAAGAGAACATTTGAATTTGTTACAGGAAGCCTTTGAATGTAATTCCTCAAAACCTCAAGGTAATTTCTACTGATGCTATCCATAAGTGACCTCTTCACACTGATGAGTTCATCCTACCCTTTCAGTGTAGACTGGAGTTTGGTAACATGTGAGTAGGCTCACCTGCAAGCGTGAACTAGCCTTTAAGCTAAACTTATGTACTTATTCAATCCTGTATTAGAAGACCACACTTTGAAGTTAGCAGTGACCTATTCATGGAGTATGTAATCTATAGTGTTATAGGGTGAAGTTTATTAATTAGGGTGGGTATCTACTAATTGTAATTGTTCAGTGTGTATCGTACTATGTCTAGTCCACACTCCTGAGTTGCCGCCTGTTATAATGTTTTCCACCATGCCTGTGAGTCACACAGCCTTCAAATAACAACACCAGTTTCCCTCTTTCTTTCACAATCTGTCATCTCTTGTCTTTCAATTTTGATCGTGCCCAGCAGTGTTTAACTAGCATGCATTAATTACACCGGGCAGAGGCGTGTGGTTTACTCAGTAGATCTTATTTCCAGTGAAGAGGGAACTCCTGATAAGCTCTTCTCGTGAACTTCTAGTAGCAGGGGCTATGAGGTCACAGGAAATTCCTTGTTGTTTGTGTGGGTGACTGACAGAGTCTCGGTGAAGGCATGAGATCAACTACTACCGGTCTTTCAATTTGGGATATTAAGTTTAATGTTGACGTACTAGTTCCAATTTTAAGGCACGTTGGTTGTTAGATGTACAGCTGTAAAACCTTCAGTTGTAATGTCCTTTTAATTATTTATATATTTATTTTATTAATTTTTAATTAAATTTTGGAGAGTGAGAAATGAAATGGAAGGTAGGCAGATAATGTAATTTTCCTGTTAGTTTTTTTTTTGTTTTTTTTTGTTTTTTTGAGCTATAGGAGAGAATTTCTACTGATCGTAGAGTCTTAATTTGTTCATCTTTAAGAAGAGAATTAAAATGTATGCATGTGTGTGCGTGTGTATGTAAGCCTTATGAGGGCGAACCCACCATTAATCCTTAACTTTTTTAGTTTCAACCTGTATGGCTGTGTGGTTGGCCAGGAAGAGGAAACAGCTGACAATTATACCTCAGAACTTATTGTGGCCAGATCTCTGGAATTGTAATGGTCTCTGTTAGGTTCTGTGATTGTATTGCACTTCTAAGAAAATGAACAATATTTAGGTGTTGTACAGTAGTTCTTATTGAACTAAAATTGGTCAGTTTTAGTAAATGGCTTCAACAGTGCACAAAACTAGTGCCTAACTTTAGATGGGGGAAGTGTTAAAAAATATCCTATATTTTGGTAGAAACTTGGATATATAACTTATTAAGTAAATATGAGTATATTATAGCTAATTATCTCCCCAATGTAAAGTTCACATGGATTTTTGAATATCTGTATCTTTTCCCCTCAACAATCTGTGCAGGTGACTTCTCTAGAATCCACTCTATCTAAATACAAAGATGCTTTGAAGAGAGCTAAGGAGAGAGTACTTGAACTGCAAGCTGAAAAGGTCAGTCAGTTGTGGGTGGGTCACAATTAACACTTTGTGGTGGGCAAGTTTTGGAACTTGTATTTTACTTTAAAAATTTGTTAATTTAGATTGATTTTATTAGGTGGGTGGGTGAAAGCTGTGTGTATTATGTATGTGTATATTGAATTTGTTAATTGAGGGTTAGGTAGGCTCTTCCAGTGGCCCTTTTCATTGTCATGGCTTCAGGTATATTATCATCCACCTGGTTATAGAGCGTGGAGCCATCTGCCTCCAAACCCTTCCTCCCCTCCTTCCTCTGTCTTATACTGCCACTCCGCTCTGTGGCTCCATTTTGGTGTGGGGGTGTGTCCTCTAACTCTTACACCAATATTTATTTCCTATTCTTTCCCAGAACTACATTTTACACCTGTCTTAAAACAGATCCTTTTTATGTTTATATGTTTATTTTTCACTTCTTTAATGACAGACATTTTTTTTTGATGTACTGCATTGGGTCCTAATACAGTCACAAAGAACCAGTGGATTAAAACTGTAAACTTAAAAAAAAAATTTTTAATCTTTCCTCTGATTAATTCAGATACCTTAGGGGCACTTCAATACATTTTGTAGCTTGGAGATCTTTTCTTTTCTTTGATTAGTTAAATGGTTACTGTGGTTACACACATGTGATATAGTGGGCATGTGATGCAGTATGTAAAAAGAATGCCATCAAGTGTTCCCTTAATCTTTTCCATGTATAGTTGCAGTAATTCAATCATTAAATACAAACTATTTATTAATCCAATATTATAGAAGTTCCAATATTAGTCTTCTATTTCTTTTCTTTTACAATATCGAGATCATGAGCCAGAATATTCTGGGTATTAGCCAGATGTCGACTTTCATCTGTGAGTTAGCATAACCCACTTCACCGCAGTGGGGGTCGGGCAAGATCTGGGCTTCAGCTGTTCCAATCAAATTTGCTTCATTGCAATAATTGAATTTCCACCTCTTTTGCCATCTAATTACATTATGTTTGAGTTCTTGGCTGGTCCCATGTGTTATTTCTTGTGTTGGGTCACAGCTGGTTTTCCCTGCTGTCCCATGTGTTTTTAAGTCCTTGCATCAAACATGAAAGCCCTACGCAGTCTTCTCTCCCCTCCCCCTTTATTCCATTACCAACTACATGCATGGAGTAGGCTTGCTGTGAGAGCCTGGTATGTTGCATGTCCATGTTCATATGGCCAGGTGGTTCCCAGGATTAATGCAATGGTTTCTCTTTGTATGTTGACACTGATAAAGGGAACATAAGTATTGTGAAGTGAAGGTTTCTGTTAGTCTGATGCCTAACTATGACAGGTGAATGAAAGCAAGTTGTTTTGTCAATGGGATGCCTAGATACAACATGTGATCCAATGTTCCATTTAGATATGTGGGTGTGGCACAGTCCTGGTGTATTCAAGCTTATATTGACTAGTGTACATCCAGTAGCGTATCTAAAGCAAGTGTTGCCGGTGATCTAAAGTGAATGGGTAGTTTACTATTCCCTTGTTCTATTTACATTGACCACCATTTTCATTCATTGCTAGTCTGGCCTCGCTATCACTAGGGATCTGCCCTCACTCCAGAGCTTGGGGAAGGCACCCAGTCAGGCACTCCTCTTGTTTCACATTCCACCCCATTTTTTTTTATCTTGGGATTTATTTTGGTAGGTGATATGTCGCTGCTAGGATTTCCTGGAAGAGTCCTTGCTTTCTTAAAATTTAGAATAAATATTTGATTATCTTCCCAACATCAGATTGGTTTAATTAGATTATACCCAAGGATAAGGATCTAGCTAGAAGGCGCGATTTAACTAAGCTAGAAGGTGTGATATTTAACTCTACTAAAGCTTTGGCTGAGATTCATCAGTTAGTTCAATAAAGTCAGCATTTACATAGAACACACACACACACACACCTAATGTGTGCACTTTATACTGAACAGTACATCACACTTTGTTTTGTTTTGTTTTTCTGTGCATGTTCATCACCTCAGACTTCACACTTCGATACTCACGCGCCAGATATTTATAGAGTAGCATTAGCTCTTCTTGAAGAGATTTGACAGTGCACACGCTCAGTTGCTGCTGCCTAGTGTTAATTAAATTATAAATCCCCAAGGCATTAGCCAACTTTATTGAAGAGCGTGATTTAAGTGACTTTTCCTTCTTATTATTTTTGGCGTGACATTCAGGGGGTGTGTGTGGGGGGGGGGGGGGGGGGGGAAGGAGGTATGTGCGAACTTGGATTGCTGTCACACGTAGGTTGTTATGAGAGTGGTGTGTGAAGTTGGACAAGTCCCCGTGTGAATTACACGACCATTTGGTAAGCACATCTTTAGCCGGCAGACTTCGTACTCAATACGTTGATTAATGTGTCGTTATTTTGACAAGCCAGCTGACTATAGCCGAGTAAATTTTTTGAGGATTACTGGATTAATTAATTAGATGTTAATCGTGTCAGGGTTTCATGTAATTAGATGTTTAATCATGCCAGGGTTTCCTATAGAGGTAGGGGTGCCTCCACTTCCGAAGAATTTTTGGAAGTTAATGTAGTATAATAGATGTAGTTGAATTCTATGAATAGTAAGATTATAAAATCACGCATGCGACCAAACTTTTTGAAGTATACACTCTCATCAAAGTAGTGTGGTTTTAAAATGGGTGTGGCTAAGTACAGCAGTGTTTCCAGAAAGAGAGACACTGTCAAAGGTGTATGAATCAAGCCAATGATCTAAATGTATAATACATATTAAATTACTTTGAGCACTTTGTTCTATGTTTTCAATATTCTTGTGTGTGTGTGTGTGTGTGTGTGTGTGTTCTTTGCTGTTCACTTTAAAAATGCCAGTACATTTCACAACTTAAGCTCACCCGTGTTTTCTCAACGTTTATGGATTTGTTTTTATTGAATGGTCAACGATTCAGTTACCAAGAGACTGAAATAGCTTCCCTTTCACTCGCAAAAGTACGGCAACAGTTTTCCCTGTTTCAGCCGCCTCCACGTGCCCATTTTTTATTTTTATCAAGGGAGAGTGTGCTATTTGGCAAGCAATTGAGAGGCCATGCAGTGTGTCTGAAGGACTAATAGAAATGAGCGTGGCATTTACATCACTATAGTCTAGGAGCTGGCCAACTCCCACTCAAGAATGCAGTGACCTTTACCGGATTAAATTGCCAGTGTGACTTGACTTCAAACATTTGCCTCCAATTATCTGCTAGGTGTAGTCCATTAAGATGCTTGAAGAATTTGCATTATAGACCATTTGCTGCTGTTTGGGTACCAGTCTGTGATCAGCTGAGGCTCTTGTAGCTTCACGTTTATGTAACAACCTGTAACTTGCTTGGCAAATGTGTCAGAGATTTATATATCCACACCACCACCTGGTGCTGCAGGGATGAAGCAAGGATATATATGGTTTTCAGCTACAAGTAATGTAATTTTAATTCACAGGAACTCATAATGGCCTTATAAGTGAACATCATAATCTTTTTTTTTTTTTTTTTTTTTTTTTTTTTTTTTTTTTTTTTTTTTACTTATCGTAGTACTGATGAAATTTAATGTTATCAAGACGTTTCGGCTTGAAGAGCCTTCATCAGTTGTGAGACGGTATGATCATGAAACTATGACAACAGAGTGCTAAATGATACGTTGACACTCAGGAACTTCAGGAAGTGCTAATACTAAATCATAATAATGAATGATACTAAATAAATAAATAAACAAACAAACCAATAAAAGAATAAATAACTGAATAAATGAATGAATAAATAATAAATGAATAATAATTAATTAAATAAATTAAATAAATATTAAAGGGGGGGGGCAATGCGATGCTATTATAGATGTAAGCTGTGTGTATGTGTTCAGCGTAATGTACACACCAAGAGGTCCCTCAATCCATGGGCTTGCATTGTTCAGTTAGTGTCTAAAACCTTCAATGTTTGAAGTTGCCAGGCATTTTCAGCCTATTTTACACAATGTTTTATCCTTGCTGATAGCATTATACTGTGTGTGTATAGAATATCTAATTATAAAGTTCATTTGGAGCTCATAGTAATATCTTCTTTGGCTCATAACTTTCAATGTTGAATATAATATAACTGAACATGTTCAATTAGTGACTTGTTAAGCTAATTATTATTATTATTATAATATTATTTATTATTATTATCATTATTATTATTATTATTATCATTATTATTATTATTATTGCTGTTGCACGCTTGTCAACCGCAGCCTCTTAAGTGTCTGGTAAGGGGTTTCACTTTATAGAACTTCATTTCTTAAGAAATACACTCAGACTGTAATGAATGAGATCATACAGCACTTAGTGGTTGGGCTTGGGTTGTTACAAAACATACAAAAGGATATCATTCACTTGTTAAAACCTTAGCAACAGTTTGGAATTAGTTAAACCAGGACTTACTTGCCTGGAGCGGCTTAGAGTCCAATTGTAAAGTGTTATACAGTTTTGAGCGGGCATGGAAATATGGGAATCGATTACAATTGTTTTGTGATCTAATTTGATCTCATGGCAGGTCGTGAAATTACATAATTTTATATGTTGTTACAAGAAAACAAATTGGGTTCCACATATCAATATAATATTGGAAATAGGGTGTCAAAGGGTGTCTCAATTGCTCCAACTCCATCGTAATCGTTATTCATGGCATGGATTAAATTACTGATATTTGGAACAGAAAAGTAGGAGTGGTCAGTTCATGTCATTAGAGTAATGATAAACTGATTTACTTTTGAAAAAAAAATATATATATATATATATAAGGAAAGTAATTTGTAAAAATTTCAAGTGGGAAGGGGCAAAAATTAATTATAACCTGATTGGTGATTGTAGGTGTGACTAGTTCATAGCTCCACCAATAGAATGCCCCAACTTTGAGTATTTGTTGTGATTGATTTGAACACTTTCAGATATTTATTTATTTACTGCTTCTGTGTTAAGATGACTTTAATTAAAAGCTTTTGTGGATAGAAGAAGGGCTTACTGTAATTACTTTAATCAAATTTGAAGTTTGCCAAAAATATATTGGAGACCCTCTTACAATCCTCTCTTTGTGGCCTACTTGTTGCCTGACAACCTGTGCCTGGATCACAATAGAAGTGGTGACATCACTTCCTGGAGACATGGCCCTGGTTACCATGGTCAGTTACCTAAGTAACTGGCAAACCTTGCAGAGATCCCATCCCCACCCCTTGACCCCTGTAACAAGGAAAGCCTGGAGAGATCTCTTCCCTGATCAGTTGAAAGTATTGGGCTACTCGTGGGTCTGTATTATGCACTGTGTGAGGAATAGAGACTGATGGTGGAGACAGCAGATCAGATGAAGCAGTTTTAAGTGCTTCAATTTAAACATATACTAACAGTTTAGCTGTTAGATGGCAGGCAGAGCATTGGTCTCATAAATTAGTGCAGTTACTTTTTTTACATTACTAGAAGAGTTTGGTCTTTCTTTTTTTCCCAATTTGCAAATGTTAATTTTAGTAAAATTATTATCGTCCACACATTGATGATGATGACCATTGAAATATGGTTGAAATATTGGTGTATTTTATTAAAAAATATTTTGTGACTAGTGAAAAATAGAATTTGGAACTAATGTCTAGTATACCTAGTCACAGAAGAATTTTCAAATGTTATGTGGAAGTAAACAAAGGAGGGGGGGGGGGGGGAGAAAAAGAGAAAAAATTGATGAAAGTTCACAATTTCTTTCTCAGCCTTCTTTTACTCGTTAGATGTATTCTCTCTCTTTTACAGGCTTTTTTAAACAATACAGAATTAAAAAATATTTGGTTGCCACCGGGAATCAAACTCACTTGCTCAACGCACAAACGCTCTGCAGTACCTCTTAATAGTATAAATACAGGATTAGAATGTTTGTTTGCCGGCTGGTTGTCGTAGCTCAGTGGCAGAGTGCTTGTGTGTTAAGCAAGCGGTCCTGGGTTCGATTCCCAATGGCGACCAAATATTTTTAATTATGTATTGTTAAAAAAATAAATAAAAAAAAGCCTGTGAAAGAGAGAGAATACATCTAATGAGTAAAAGATGGCTGAGGTTTATAGCTCAAGTTAAAATACTTGATTATGATCACTTAAGATGCTGGCTTCATGGATTATGTCACCGGCTTCTTGAAGCACCATTGGTGAAGTTGTATTTTCTATTCTTTAAGCTGATATTGAGACAAGTAGTTGTAACGAGTTTCGGATGTGACGTACAAGCAGCTTGTCTAGAGAGGCATGTAGTGAACAGCTATTCTAACAGCAGTTTCCCGGGTAAACGGCGTACTACTCTAGCACTCAAACAAGCAGCAGTCAGTGCAGTGACATTGTCTGTTTAAACTCTCTGTTACTCTGTGGACTTGGCATTATGCAGGCACTGGAAGGAGAGTTACAGTCTGAGGCACTTCTAACTTATTTTATTTATTTATTTTATTTTGATTTTAAATAAATAAATATCATAAAATGTGTACATACACAGGCAATAAAAATAAAGTCCTGGCAAGGCAAAAGGTCAAAATTACGAAATGATAGAATAAAATGATAATAAAATAAAAAGAATGATAATAATATGAATAGCTAATCTAGTTCTAGTTTATTTTGATTTTATTTTTTATTTTTTTTATTTATTCAATTATTTATGTCTTATGGTTTATATATGCATGTCTGTATTTAAATATGGAGCATACATGACTAACTAAAGAAATAGTAACTATATTTTGGTTATTCCATTGAATTTTACACAGACAATAGAAGCATTTTATTATTTAAACACGGCCACACGTGTCTCCATCCCTGTTGCGACACTTTCCCTGTATCCATGGCAACAGTTACTGTGCTGCTTGTGAAGTGCATGTTAAGCTAGTGGTTTTTATCAGTCTCCCGATGTTGTCACTCTGCCATTATGTGTACTATATTTCTAGTTATTGGCCTCACTTGAGCAAGTCGTTGTTGTTCTTAGTTCCCTAGTAATTAAGTTTTTGTTGAGGGCCAGGAGTAGAATTAGATAATGGGTTGATGTTACTTTGTTTGAAGTGTGGTTTTCCTGATTCCCATCTCCAGCTGGTGTCTCGAGTGCTCGAGCATCGGAAGGAACAATGTCTATACCATATCCTCTAGTGAAGAAGACTTCAAGTGGCATTCTCATGGCCACAGTGGGGTAATTAGGGGTCAAGGACTCTTTTGTGTTACTGTGACCTCAGTTTGTATGTGCTCTAGTCCGTATATCATTATCGTTATTGGAGAAAGTAATTATTGCCACAGATGATTAACTAATCAATTTTCAGCTGAACTTGAAAATACTATGCAAATTGTATTATGTCCAGCCTTCCTGTCAGTATAGGCGTATTTAGAACCTTATGGAAGGTTTAAATTCAAGTTTACAATCGTGAAGTATTATATTAAACAACAACAACCCCCCTCTCCCTCCCTGCGTGAGTAATGTGTGATATTATGTATACCTCTCTATTGTTATATTCCATTCTTATAGCTGCATATGTAGCTACGTGTGTGTTAAATATTGTATTTATGTTGCATGAAACATTTCAACTGTCTGAAATAAAAATCATCAACAAGGATAAGTTAAAAATACAAGATTGTTGCTCAGAGTTGAAAATGTTTAGTGATGAACATGATTTAACCATTACACTGACGGTGCTGGGTTCTCTCCCAGCTGTTTGCTTCTGGCAGTGTTCATTTAGAGGGGTGTGGTGATGTCCAGTATCATGTGTTTGCTTGATCCACTAGAAACGTACGTTGTTGCAGCTCCTTTAACCCATTAGGACTCTCAAGTTTGCACTTTCAATTCAAGTCTTGGTGGTGTTTGGTTTGTCATCTTGACAAAGTGCAAGAGTTAAAGGTTGTGCTGTGCTGTCATTATTAAAAACATTCTCATACAATATTAATAACAGTTGACCATAACGATGGTGTTTTGCCTTGTACTAAAAATACATTTTCAAGCCTATTTGGGGGCTATATTTAGCAAATTTGATGTGCAGGCATGACTGCACTACTTTTTTCAAGCTTTTGTAAGCTAAAATAATATTGGCTTAGTGTTGCTGGCATTTTTCAGCCATTTATGGGTTAGTCTAGCTTACCCTGTGTCTTAAAATAACACCAGCTCTTCTGAAAGAAATGATTACTTATCTTAAAAAAACAACAACAATTTATTGTGTGTGTGTGTGCATGGGACCAATCTGCAGTGTATTGGAACACCAGTTCATAAGATGCAAGTCAAAGAACAAAGAATTTGTTGTACAAATTGAAGTGATTCCATGTATCTGTGACATGCATGCATGTATGAAGAGTAGTTTGTGACTAGCATTAGAAGCCAGGTTGCTTGTGGAGTATCTTTCTTACTGGCTGCCAGTTGTGCTGGTAGCAGTCAGGGAGGAGTGAAACAATGGCTGCCTACAATGTTAGCTTTAAATATTTTAGTTTGATTACTTCCTATGTGAAGAATGAGCGGTAATTGTCATGCAATATTTGGGGCCTGGAGAGTAATTTTCGTGTGTGGTTTAGAAGACCTAGCTCAATGCATGCTTGTCTGTGTACTAGATACCCGATCGCTTGATGAGGAATTTGTTTGTACTAGATGCAGGCAAAGTGTTGTTCTAAATGGCGGGCTGTTAGCTGAGGGCATTTGTTAATAACAAAGAAGTAATGTAATGAGACTTATTTCTTAAATTCACCCACGGTTGGTGGGTTGGTTGCCACTCACGAGTGCATGTAAGCCAAGTATATTTATTTTTCTTCTTTTCAGTAAACTCTCTGTTGTAAGAACAACAGAGATGACAGGACTAGTGTTTTGGCAGGCTATAGCAAGCCACAGCATAACTTAGAGCCAGGCCCTGGAGAGTTCCAATGGGGGTATTAGCAGCTATAATATAGTGTGATAGAGGTCACAGAGAGGTGTGAGGTCATCCCACAGACTGGGCATGTTGTAGTGGGCCGGTTGTGACATTTAAATGAGTTGTACACTTCAAGGTTCCAACACTGATGGGCGGGACATGTGACCAGTGATAATGCAATAATGAAGCTATAGTGGGGTTGAACTATTAATGCCCCAATTAATTCATTTTAGGCCATAACAGTATTAATCTATATAGGTAATATAATGCAGGCATTTTGAATTTATATTAGTGTGGTTTTAACCTATACGAAACATCAGGACTTACATACTGTACTGATATTTAATGGTCTTACAAAACCACCACCTGAAATTCTAAGCTGCAGGTTGCTTATATAACATTCATATTAATATTTTTCGAAGTTATTACACAAAAGTAAATGAAAACCATGTCTATATTTAGGCAAAAAAATGTATTAGAAAAGGAAGCTGGGATATAATAGAGTTTATTGTCAAATAATGCATTTTAATATGCAGTGACTATAAGCCATTTAACTTTGTATGAAACTATGCATTAGTTAAAATTGGCACAGACTTTATTAAAAATATAATCCATTGTACATTAGGAATATTGTATTGAATATTATTGTTAGTGCCCTAATGGTGTGGTTCTAGTGTGTGCATGTGTTCAGTGGACATAGTGAAAACGATCCTCACATCATTGTTTTGATGCTAATCGAAGTTGCAAGCTATCTGAGACTACCGGAACATCCCAATTAGGAAGAATTAGTCTAACACTGAAAGTTGCAGTGTTATCGTAATGTGGCATACTGTTCCCACGGCTTGACAAACAAACACACACAGCACAAAGACGCAAATGATAATATCAAAGAATTGTGGAAGTTTTATGTTCCGCCCACTTAATTCATGCTGGTTCCAGTTACTGCCTCTCATTAGGCAAGCCTGTCGTGCGTGCGCGTGTGTGCGCCTTCTGATGTGTGGTAAAATATGAAGTAAGATACAATGAGGTTGTAGGAATAGTCTCATTGCAAGGAAGTGATAATACTCTCCTTTGGACTCCCACAGGATGTGGTGAGGCTCTTCACCAGCTTCTATCCTGCCCAGGTTGTGGCTGCTTTAGGAGTTGGAAAGAAATGTTTAGAAAGTAAGGTTTCTGCCTCAAGTGTGTGTTCTAAGCGTTGGCCTGGTTCTCAAGCTGTGTATGAGCTCTACGGTTATGTCATATTTACCAGCTGACAGTTTCCTGTTCGTAAAACCGCATGTGAATTGTGTTAAGTGATTGTTTCAAGTGATATTGATGGCCTCGGGCTTTCTGTGATGGGTTTGGTTTCTGTTGCTGAGGAGACTGTGAGACCGATGACACATATTGACATTCATTGTGACCATATTAGGGGAAAGGATGAGAATATTTTCTATCAGAGATTTATTTCTTAATTTTACATTTATTTTCTTGCTTCTGTAATTAAAATTCCATGGGTCAGACACCAGCAGATGAATTGTACGTTTGGCAACAAATTTCTGTGTTTAATTTTGTTTTACCTTATATGTAGTAGGGATTAGTGAAGTGTTAATGAGTGCGAGTGCTTGATGAACAGCTTCATCCATCTCCACCATAGTTTATAGTACGCTTTATACGATAAAGAAAAGTAACGAGTTTGTGTTTTACTATAGCAGTTGAGATAACAATCCCTCCTCCTGCTTTTTTTTTTTTTTTTTTTTTTTTTTTCTTCTTAAATTAGTTCCTAGAACATTGCAGAAAATGTTTGTTTATTTGTTTTGTTTATTTGTTTTTCTAATAATTTTAGAACTTCCACTATCTGATTAATTAAGTCAAGTATGGTACAATTTATACTGCCTTATTCAGTGTATTTTGAATGCTACTGAGGGGAAACTAAATCACCAGCTAATCATTGGTCACCATCAGTGTATCTGTCAGATTGTTTACTAATTACATAGCAACGAGGGGGGGGGGGGGAGTTAATAAATAAGAAGGAGGAAAATAAGGCTGCATCAAATTTTAAAAAAATCAGCAATATCGGATCTGTTTTGAAAATATAGACGTGACTGTTGTTTTGCCTTATGACCATGAAATGCTCCATTTGACCTGTTGTTTGTAATACATTTATATAAACGGTGCATGTAGATAGGTATGCATGTATATACATATATTACAATTATCAAGTTCTGACCCTTCATACAAACTAGATGGAAACTTTCTCACATATTTTTCATATTATTGGTATATTTAAGAATGAAGCTGTGGTCTGAATTTAACTTAAGTTAGGACCAATATCCTCAAAGATCTCCTTGGAACCCTGAGTCCTATAATTAAATGTTCCTGGCCTGTAGCTTGCGATGACTGGATGACATAGAGTAGAGACAGGAAGTGTAATTTGTAATGGAGATATAGCTTCACTTGAGTTCTAATTTCTTATGTATTGGTTGCCATGTCAACTGAAGGGAGTCGTGCCAGTGTCCTTCGCCTAATAACTTGTCCACAACCCTTTCTTAGTGCTCTGAACTTAATCCTGTCAGTGTCTTGCTTGGTCCTGGACTTTTATTTATTTAAATCACAAAATGAAAGCTGGATGATAAATAAAATGACAAGTTTTATCATCACCCATAATGATCCTTATTGGCGAAAAAATCTTTCTTAGATTAAGAATGCATCAACTTGGTTAGAGGAGTTCATTTTTTCTTGTTTGTTTGTATTTCCACAAATAGCACTGGTAGCTTCTGCACTGCACTGCTTGTCAAGTGGTACCATTTTGTCCATTTTTATTGAAATGTCAGTAGCCACAGACTACTCAACAACTAGTTGTATTGACCGTGCAGCATTTGTGACTGTTTTCAATGTCATAGCTACCCTTTACCACTGCTATTTACCACTGCTATTGATGCAAAAAAAAAAAAAGGGTCAAAATTTCATGAATATTACACGGTAGTAATACGTCTTAAATTGAACTATAACTTTTTCTGCCGCAGGTATAGATAAGTCTAAGAGACTGTATTTTAGTAGAACAAGCTACATCGTGTGACGAAGAAGGGACCACATGCGTACACGAAATAAAAGAATAACCCATACCTGATTTTTTCATTAAACAGCTCCAATAGTGTCTCACTTTCTTACCAATTTACTTTATTATTGTAGGAACTTAAAAAGAAACTAGCCCAATCCTATATTTGGTAGTTTAGTTCATGTGTCAGTAAAGTATGTATTTAGACACTCTGCTAGTACAGGTATCTAATCTTTGATGTATACTAGGTTGCTAGGATACCACACAACTGGCTGTGAGTCATCAAGTAGGTTTTTACTCGAGTGTGTGTGTGTGTGTATGTGTGGTCCTAGTTTGTTGAGCGCTTCTTCGTCAGTTATGACTCGGTTCCATATTGCAGTCTTGTTGAGCCCACTACTCCTATTGGCTCAAAGGAAGTTTGTTTGAATTGTATGTCTCAGATCTATGAAATATTGTAGACTGTACAACACATTGTAGAAATAGAATTATAATATAGACTGCTTCTATTTTTTTAAATAAGTATGCACAACAGGTAATATAACTTCTGTCTATGCATGTGGGTTTTTTGTTTGTTGTTGTTGTTTATTAATTTGTTCTAACCAACATGTAAGTGTGAAAACGTATGTATGCTTGTGTCACTTATCTGCACTGGTCCCTTTTGATGATCTTTTATCTATTTATTTAGCTTTCCTGGTCATACGGCACAAGATTGGCTTCTAGTTTTTCTCTTTTCCATTAGTTTATTTGATTTGTTGTGTTGTAACTATCACATTATCATCATTATTGTCACATTATCATCGTTATTGGTGGTGTGGACTACATGTCGGATCTAAGTGGTGGTTACTTGAATGTGGGCTGGTATTTACACTGGCTGTGTATGTATTTGATATTGAATTACTCCACCTTCCTTTCAATGTATGTGTGGTACAGCCATTGACAGATATCCCAGAAATATCCCATCTTCTTGTCAGCCATTCACCCGGGTAGAATAGGACAATACTTTGTGGACTTGTGCCTTATTACAAGTTTTCAGAAACCAGCTTGTCCGGTCTGGGAACGTCCACAAGGACTGTGGTTTACTGAGTCTTTGTGAAGGCCGATGTCATGCTAGTAGTTGTGTTGTGTCTGCCAGTCAAACAGTCTTGTATTGAGGGGATTGGAGGAAGGGATTCATTTTTTAAGGGTTTGGTTGGTGTGGTCACAGAAGAATAAAGAGTTGATATTATCTCCCACTGACCTAATGCTGTATTCATACCAGGTACAATATCCTTTATAATCTATTTTGTGGTGCATTAAAAAAAAGAAGACTGTAGAAAAGTCTTCTTTGTGTAGCCAGGTTGGCAGGCTTATCGGATTGTGGATGCACTGATTCTAACCTGAGCGTGAATCTAAAAATTTCTTTCTCAGCCTTCTTTTACTCATTAGATGTATTTTACAGGCTTTTTTTATTTTTTTTAATTCTGTATTGTTAAAAAAAAAAAAAAGCCTGTGAGAGAAAGAATACATCCAACACGTCAAAAAGTGTACAATAATGTTTGTAGTACGACACTACCTTGTGTAGCCAATACCTGCAAAACATATTAAACTGTTTCCTTGAAAATATATTAAATTTTAGCTCATTAATAGCAATTTAATGGTCCAGTAGACTGTAACCCAGGTTGACGTGGCTGCTGTCAGGCTCTGTAGACAGCATGGTTGCGTATGGGATCTAGCTAAGTTCCTTTACGTCATAACAGTTGATTACTCACGCAACTGATTCGTTATCTGGTGTACTTTAACAACCTTTTATCTTATTACAGTAATTGCACTTCAGAAGTGGCCAGTTTGGCCGTGATGATCCCTTACCTCATCACCATGAACACAACTTGGAATTCATAAATCACTGGTGTGGGAGTTTATAGGTGGGAGTTTATAGGTGCGACGTCCCTTTACCTCACATTTCCGCTTCAAACATTGTATTCATAAATACAGGATCTCACCAGAATCAATGACTGATGTCACATACTGTAGTTTTCTGAAGTGTGTGTGTGTGTGTGTGTGTGTGCATGTGTGTGTGTGTGCATGTGCATGTGTGTGTGTGTGTGTGTGCAGTGAGCTCATATAATTGCTGTATGTATTCTAGAATGCTGTGGAAGAAAGAGCATAAATTAGTATAATATATGGTCTGTGGTAAAACATGGGGTGCGATGTTATTAGTTATTGTCTAGTCTTGAAGACTGTTGCTCAGTGGTTGCCATGTAAACTTCAGTTCATTCTTTCATTTTTTCTTTCTTTCTTTCTCCTAGAGTCGAGTTATTGAGACATCTTCACAGTCTAGTCCTCAAACAACTCCACCGTCTAATGAAGCAGTCACTCCTACCCAGGTTGCCAAGGAAACCACGGATTCCTCCACTCCTGCCACTCCCACAACGTTGTCCACCCCAAGCCCTTCTAATGTTTCGCCCTCCAACCCCGCCCCTTCCCCCTCCCCCTCCCCATCCTCCAGCAAAAGTACAGAGGATGCTTTGAAGGCCAAGTTGAAGGTGTATGCCCAGAAGCATGTGGAAGTGGTGGGTCAGTTGAAGGGACAGATCAAGAACTTGCAGGAGTCCTTGTCTCAATCCACAGCTGAACTTACAGCCTCCAAGGAAGAAGTGAAGAGATTGAAGGAAAATACTACAGAAAATGCCTCATCTGCCAAAGACCAAGATAGGGTAGATGGACAGGATGGAGTTGATAAAGATTCAGCTGAGGAAGAACACTCTAAGATAGAACAGATGAAAGCTTCCCATGAGAGTCTTCTTCGTACGTTGCACGAGGAACACGAAGTAGCTTTGGCTGCTGTTAAGAGGCAGTGCCAACAAGAAGTAATGACTGCTCAAGCAGAAGTAGAGAAACATCTACTTGAAGAGACCCGGGCTTCTGTTGACAAGCTAAAGGCTGACCACACAAAGCAAGTAGAGGCTCTCCGGATAGAAAATGCTCAGAAGCTCAGTGAGTTAGCATCAGAACTTTTCACGAAAAAGGAAGAGTTGAACAGGAAAATAAAGCAGCAGCAAGAGAAGTTAGAGAGTCTACACCAAGAGTCTGCTCAGAAAGAGAAGGATGTTCTCTCAACGGCTGTTCTAAAAGAAGAATCGTTAAAAGCTGATTATGAAGTAGCGATGAAGAAGCTAAAAGAGGAATTATCTGAGAAAGAGCGTTCTTTCTTAAAACGAGAAGAGGATTTAAAGGCAGAACATGAATTGAAAGCTGCCAAGAGGGAGGAGAGCTTGAAAGATGAGTACGCCCAAAGGGAAGACCAAATCAAGGTCAGAGTACAGAAGCTCAAGTTGAGCTTCGTGCAAAAGCAGGATACTCTAAAGGAGGAATTTGCGAAGAAAGAAGACGCTCTTAAAAGTGAACATTCTCAAATTATAGATGGTCTCAAAAAGAAAGAAGAAAATCTTAAGGCCCAGCAAGTGGAGAAGGAACAGCTCCTTCGACAGGAAGTGGAGTCTGATATGATACAGAAGGGAGACACTGAGCGTGCTCAGAGGGACAACCTGCTGGCTGCTGAGCATGCTCAGAGAGAACAGCAATTGAAAGAAGAGTTGGCTGGAAAAGTTGCAGAAATTGACGGGGCACATGCGAAGGAACTTGAAAGGCTCAAAAGTGAACACCTTGAGACAATTCGGTCTGAGCGTGTGCAAGCCCAAACTGAATTTGAGAAGAAATTGAAAGAAGTAAGCACAGAGCACAGCAAAGATATTCAAAAATTGAAGGAGGAGAACACTCAGAAGGAGAAAGAATTGAAATCAGAAATTTCTGAGCTAATGAAGAAAGCAGAATCGGAACATGAAGATAAGCTTTTGAAATTACTGAAGGAGCATGCAGAATCAGTTGAAGCCTTGCAAACTGAGCATGCCCATCAAGTGAATGGCCTGCTCAGTGAGCAAGAGGCGGCTAAAGCCAAGCATTCGGAGCAGATTGAAGAATTGAAGAAAAGCCGTACTGCTCTTGAGGAAAAGCTTGCAACTGATGTTGTGGAAGCTGAAACAAAGTTGAAAAAAGATCTCTCACAGCAGTTTGCTCAGAAAGAACGAGAACTGGAAAGTTTATATTCCAAAAGAGAAGAAGAAGTAAATGCTAAGCTATCTGAGATGGAGCAACTGTCTGCAGATGAGCACAGTAAGTTGCAGAGTAAGGAAGAGAAACTTCAAGCAGATCTTTTGGGGGCAAGGAGCGAAGGTGTTGTGAAGGAGGAACGCCTCAAGGACAAATTCATAGCAAGAGAAAAAAAACTGAGAGAAGAATTTTTACAAAAAGAGGAGACCCTAAAATCTGAGTGTGCCCGGCAATTGGATCAGCTGAAGACAGAGCATGCTACTAGCAAGGAGAAAATCACTTCTGAGCATGCCCAGTTGGTAGAACACGTGAAAGCAGATTATTTGCGTAAGGAAGAAGGTTTTAAAAATGAGCATGCTCAGAAAGAGACGGCAATGAGCGCTAGTCATAGTCAAGAAATAGAACAACTCAGAACAGAACACTGCAAGCAAGAGGAAGGTAGGAGAAGTGAACATGCCCAACGAGAAAAGGCTTTAATATCTGACCACACTAGCGTATTGCAGAAGTTGAAATCTGAGTATGCCCATAGAGAAGAAGAGTTGAAGATGAATCATTCTAAGATGATAGATAAGATGAAGGAAGAAAATGCACAAACTGAAGAAACAAGACGCACAGAGCATGCTCAAGAAGTGGAAAAGATGGCTGCTGCTGTGAATCAGAAAGAAGCAGCAGCTAAAGAGCTTAAGGAAGAGATTAGAAGGCTGACAGATGACCACTCCATGCAGCTCAAAGCTCTGAAGGACAGCCATACTCAAGAAATATCGAGACTGGCTGGGGACCATGAGGAAGCAAAGAAAGTGGAACATGCTCGAGAAATGGAAGGTTTGCGGTCTGAGCATGCTCGAGAAATGGAAGCTTTGCAGTCTGAGCATGCTCGAGAAAAGGAAGGATTGCAATCTGAGCATGCTCAGAAGGAAGAATTGTTGAAGCAGGAATACTCAAAGAGGGAAGAAACAATGAAACAGAAACTTAAAGCTAGCGTGTCTCAGAGAATCGAAAAACTAAAATTGGAACATTCGCGAGATGTTGACAAAGTTACCCGAGAGCTAGCTCACCAGCAAGAGCTTGTGGAAGAAAAAGAAAGAGCTTGCCAGCAGAAAGAAGAAAGACATGTTGCAGAATTAGAGGCTGTGAAGATGAAGCAGTCTCACCAATGTGAAGAGATGGCCAGCAGTAAGGCTGAAGCTGTCAAGTCTGCTAGAGCTGAGGAGTCTGATAAATATGAGAAAATAATACAAGATATGACATCTGAGCATGCCCACAAATTACAACAGATTCAAGATGACTGTGCAGAGAAAGAGAAGATATTGAAAACTGAGCATGCCCATGAGCTGCAGAAGTTGAGATCTGAGCATGCTCAGAGTATGCAGCAGATGAAACAAGAACATGCAGAGGCATTAGATATCGCTTTGGAAAAGATCAAAGACGAGACTTCTTGTAAAATAGACAAGATCAAATCAGATCACTCTCAGGTAGTAGAGAAGCTCAAGGAAGAGCAGACTTTGTTAGAACAGAAAGTTAAAGATCTGGACACTTCGGCATCTTCTAGAGAGCAAAGCTGGACATCTGAGAAAGAAAGACTGCAAGCAGAAAACTCCCAGAGGCTTGAGGATCTTCATAAAGAAATGGAGGTGGCCATCAGGAATGAAAGATCACGAGCCAGTGAAGAAGGAAAGGCTAAGTATTCGAGTAGTCTAGAGACGCTGCAGTCTGAGCAGGAAGCTGCTGTGGGCAGTCTGAAGGCAGAATTCTTGCAAAAGGAGGAAAGTTTGAAACATGAGCACTCTAGTGAAATAGAAGAACTGAAGAATGGATATGTGCGGCGAGAAGAAGAGCTGAAGAAAGAATACTCCAAGAGAGAAGAGCAGATGAAGCAGAAGTTGAGAGCTAGTGTGGCTCAAAAGATGGACAGAATGCAGTCTGAGCATGCTCAGAACGTATCCAAATTGAAGGAGGAGCTTGGCGAGCAGGAAAGGCTTGTGAAAGACCTGGAACAACAACTGCACCAAAGAGAAGACGTGTTGAAGACTGAGCATGTTCAGTCCATGGCTAAACTGAAGCAAGTTATGGAAGAACAAATGCTTGCAATGAAAGCTGAATACACAAAGGATATTGAGCAGGTAAAGGGTGATCAAAGCAGGAGGGAGGAGACACTAAAGGAAGAGCACACAAAGGAGTTAGAAGACCTGAGAATCAGTCATGCACAGACTGTGCAGTCACTCCAGAGTGAACAGAAGATATTACTCGATCAGGCAAAGGCAGAATATATGCAGAGAGAAAAAGAAGCTAAGCAGAATCACATGGAAGAGATTGGTAGACTCCGTGAAAGCTTAGCTCAGAAGGAGAAAGAGCTCAGGCAAGAGTTCACTAATAATGAAGAAGCTATGAAGAAGAAGTTGAGAGCGGCTCTGACTCAAAAGGTGGATAAGATTCAAGCAGAGCACGCAAGGACCATGTCAAACATGAAAGAACAGGTCACAGTGCAAGAAAAATTAGCCAAAGAGCATGAACAGAAACTTTCTCAAAGGGAAGAATCCTTATCTAGTGAGCACGCCCAGTCTATACACAAGTTGAAGTGTGAATTTGATGATAAAGTGGCAGCAATGGAGGTGGAGCATAAAAATACGTTAGAACAACTAAAAGATGAGCACTCAAGAAAGGAAGAAGCTCTGAAAACGGAACATTTCGGAGAAATAGAAAAAGTGATGACTGGGCATGCTCAGAAGGAGGAAGCACTCCAACAAGAATATTCCAAGAGGGAGGAAGTCATGAAGAAGAAACTGAAGACTAATGTAGCACAGAAGGTAGAGAAGATGAAACTGGAGCAGTCACAGAGCATAGAGAAGTTGAAAGAAGAGATCGCTCAACAGGAACAAGTGGTCAAAGAGAGGAACGAAGTTCTTAAAGAGTTGTCTCAAAGAGAAGAGAAGCTGAGACTAGAACGTGAGACTGCTGATCTGGAGCATGCCAAGAAAGAACAAGATCTCCAGAACGAGTGTCTACGGCTCCAGGAAGAATTGGAAAAGGCATCTTCTTCTCACCGACATCAGCTTGATAGTCTCCAACAAGAGAGAGCCAAGGCAGCCTCGAGCCACGAGAGCTTGTACCAGGAGGTGAGAAGTCAAGCTGAAGCTCTGAAAGTCACAAATGAAGAAAAGACTCAGTCAATGGAAGTTGCAATGCGAGAAAAGAATGACCTTTTAAGTCAAGTGTCAGAAATGGAGAAAGAAATAGCGCAAGTTAAGAAGGAGCATTCGTCTTCTCTTGATGGGATGAAGAAGAAGCACTTGCAGATGTTGCAATTGGCTAAAGAAGAATTGAATAAAAAAGAAGAATCCAAGAAAAGCTTGCTGGATGCATGTACCAATCTGGAGAAGAAAGTTCATGACCTGGAAGCCAGGGGGCGGGGCTTGGAAGAGGAGAAAGAAAGTGTTGTGAAGGAGAAACTTACAAAAGAGTCTGACAGTGAACAGAGGTTTGTGACATTGCAGAAGCAATTGTTGGAAAGCCAATCTGAATTACAATCTTTACGAGCTTCATCTTCAGAGCTGTCTAGAGACCTCGATGAGAAAGAAGCAAAGCTCAGTGAAACCATTACCAAACTGTCGGAGGTTGAGAAAAATCTCGAAGATAGAAAGTCTGATATCAAGAAAAAAGCAGAATCTAAAATAGCCTTGCTGAGGAAGCAGTTTACTGAACAGTTGGAGCAGAAGAATACAGAGGTTAGTGAGGTTAAGGAAGTCAGCGAAACAGAGAAGAGCCAGCTGCTAAAGGAAATAAATTCAATGAAAGATCAAAATAAGGCTTTGAAAGAAGAAGTAGAAGATGAGGCAAGGAAGCTGTCTGAGGAGGTGCAACGGAAAGTCAAACTGGAGCAGGAGCATGAGCAGAGAGTACAGAGGATGGTTCAGGACAGACAAGGTGAAGTGGAGGTTCTTAAACAATCCTTACAAGCCTTAGAGGATATGCTTAAACAGAAGGACAGTGAGAATTCAAAGCTTCGCACTGAAGTAAGTGATTCTAGTGATCGATTGAATCAGCTCGTGGCTGAACGAGAAAAAATAGTGGATGCAGAAAAGCAAGCTGCCGCAAACAGGGAGGCAGAAATGGCTCAGAAGTTAAACGAAGCTGTTGTAGAGAGAGACAAGGTATCTGAAGAGCTGTCCACCTTCAAGGCAGACACAGAGGCAATGGAAGTCCAACGAAGAAGATACACTTCTAGGGAAATTGAGAAAGCTACGAGCGAGGTGGAGGAAGAATGGAAAGCTAAGGTAGACGAAATCCTCATTACAGTCAACACCGAACGAGAGAAGCTCCTCGAAGAGCAGCAAACTCTCCTGAAGTCAGAATACAACCAGCGAAGCAGAATAGAAGCAAAGGTCCAGGAACTGGAGAGTCACTGTGCCAAATTAGTGAGTGATAACCAAGCTGCCATGGACAGGCTGAAAACTGTGCAAAGTGGCACAGGGGAAGGTGAAGAAGATATATTGATCAGGCTGAAGAAGGAGAAAGCCAGCAGAGAGCAGCTGGAGAGAGAAATGACAAGGTTGCAGGAGACTCGCCAGCAAGAGCAGAATGAGCTGCAGTCCTCTGGGGTCAAGGTTCAGAAGCTAGAGGCCACATTGAAGCAACAGACTGTGGATGTCAGCAGGTAAGGCAGTCGGTTAGGTTAGGGGAGAAATCCTCCAGGTGTCCGATAGTTTGTTTATGATATTAAAGGAAGTTTTACTTCAAGCAATTTAATTTTAACACAACATTCATTGATTAATAATGTACTGTTTCAGCCACTCAAATTGATTATCAGCAGGAGCAAGTGTTATATCAGTTATTGGTATATTGACACAAGTCAAATCATCTAATCTCATGTAAAATACCACTAGTGTGTGTGTGTGTGTGTTCACTGAACCTATTGTGTCGTCACTTCTTAGATTGGAGTCTTTAGTGCAGGAGTACCAGCAAGCCCTCAAGGCAAGTGAGGCAGAGAGAGAATCATTGGAAAGACGTTCTCCTGCGCGAGACTCCAGCTTGACCACACCTACCAAAAGCATTCGATATGCCTATTCTCCAGACACACCCTCTAAGGACATTGTCCTGGACTCGGAGCCACATGGGGAGGAGTTTGAGTACTTCAAGAACGTGTTGTTTGAATACATGATGGGTCGGCAGACCAAACAACTTCCGAGAGTCATCGCCGCCCTGGCGAGATTCTCGGACACTCAGAAGAAGCAGATTGAAAGCAAACTGTCGTCATCGTACTTCTAAAATATATCAGCTACTAATACTTCGGAAATCAAATTAAACTGATTTTAATCTATTTTTTATTACTTATTTTTAAAGGTCACGTTTTCATGCTGGTATATCATTTCACATTTGAGTTTTATCTTTGTGTCTATTGCTTATAAATATAAAAAAAAATTAATCAAACATAAAAAGTGCAGTAAAACAGACATAGGTTGGATGGAGTGAACTATTCAATTGTTTTTGCCACTTGCTTTTGTTTTGGTCTTGAAATCGTTTGTTATGCTTTCTACACTTCGACCTTTGGTTTCTGGCAGTTCAAAGTAGAGGTATACCCACAGGCAAGAGCAGATGACAGTGAAGATTATGGTGCCGTACGGATAGCAGTATTTCTGTGAGCACACAAATAGAAATGTCACCAATATCCATCACTTAGGGTGGTTACAGGCACAATAAATTTCAAAAGAGCAATAGTGTGAATCAAGATACTTAAATATAACATCTTAATTGAATGCATGAAGACTTAGTTAAAAGAGCAGTTGGAACCTCTGAATAGAGGACATTCCAGGAACAAACTAATCCGAAAGCTGTTGGATATTATTGAGACATTTCACATCGGAATATCACAGTAGATAGCAGACTAGCTACAGAATGCCACCTGCCAGTGATGCACTTGGACATCGTCCGTTAGCGATTAGTGAGCAATGAAAATTAAATTTCACAGGCCAGGACAAGTCAAATTTAACTTTATCAGTTCTAGCACATAAGGAGCATAGGTTTGTAGTCTGCTATCAGAGTGATATAACCAGCTTTATACGAATGCAACCCCTTACCAGAATATAGGGGAAGGCAAGCCCCACAACAAAGTTAGCCAGCCAGTTGACTATTGTTGCTATAGTAACAGCCACAGGCCTCGCCTCCTGCATGAATAGTTCCGCAACCATCAGCCAAGGGATTCCCCCTACACACAAGAAGGAACAATGAACAACCCTTTACTGACACAATGCCTAAGCTAATGTGATATACATACATATACACTAGTCTCGCAGGGCCAGACCCTTTACCTACCCTGAACTGCTACGTGGGGAAGGAAAGAGTCTGGGAACATACAGCCTAATGACGCATTCGCAGGCACCCTCAAAAAGAGTTCTCATTGTTGGCCATAAAATGCTTCTCATAATTATAACTTCCTGGTATTCTGCAACTTTGAGAAATTAATGGTGACAACAAGTGATGTTTCATTACTCGTTAAGCGTTGGAATTTGATAATTGGAGTGTACCCTTTGTGAATATTTCATTATATTGCATGCTCCCAGACCTTTTCCTTCCCCCCAGGGTTGGTAAAGGATCTCTCCCCACGAGACTAATTAGAGTGTAAGTGCACATAACAAGGTGAGTGCATGTATTGACCTGGCCCCAGGGCAAACAGAGAGACAATGCCCAGACTGCTGATCACCAGTAGCACACCAGGCACTGTCACACTGGGGTCAGAGCTCGAGTCACCATAGAAACCATCCTAGACAACATTTTAATCGTAAAGAGTTGACAATCACTAAATCCTTTTATGTTCCTGCATTTACAAAATCTCAACTAATTGCTGGGAATAGCTAACTAGTTAGAAGAAAAGAGTGTAAAAACAACAACAACAACAACAACAACAAAAAACAAAATAAAACAAAAAAACACATGTAGAATCAAACATATACTTCAGACTGAGGTAACTATTCAACAAACTCTACCAACAGATCATACTATCTCTCTTTACATTTCACTCTCTGAAAAAATGGAAATCAGAAATCAGAACAGGTTATCGTATGCCGAGGATTAATACAAACAGGAATAGCTCAACTCTCTGATTTATCAGGGCAGAAAGAAAGGCAACTCCAATGCTCACCCAATGACTCTCTTTACCGGCTGATATTAAAGAAGGGGGGATGAAGTGGATGTGTGCATTGGCCGACTTACCTGGAAACAGAACATACTGGTGAGGAAAGTGAAGCAAATGGCCATTCCTGCCAACCCATACAACATCAAGGTGCGACGACCCAACACCTCGATGAGAAACACCTAATCAAAAAAACACAAACCAAACTTCTAAAAAGATCATCAGACGGACATGAAAATGACCTACTCCTCATTGACTATGCTGCTGAGTGTTATTGCTAATGCAAAAGAGTTTACAAGAAGGTTTATTATTAATACAAACTCACCAACTTATATATTATTAAATCACAGCTTTCCTAATGTATTTAAAAAATTTTTTAAATCTTTCTTTCATAGTAGAAATAAGTGCATTATTACGTAGTAAAATACGTCTCTGATGCTACATTCTATGGGTTGTAACTGACCGTTACTATAGTGACGAGCACAAGGACCAGCCCCACAGTGAACACAGTGGCCAAGTCCGGATGATTGATACCAGCTGCCTTGAATATGTCATGGCTGTAATAGAAGATCTACCAAACAAATAAGGTAAAGTACAGTCATTACACACAAAACACGTTAGATGGAGGTATTTCTTGATCATACACTTTACCAGTCAATACTTTACCAGTTGGTAAGGTGTCGCCAGTTGGTAAGGTGTCATCACTTACTCCATTGATGCCACTGAGTTGTTGGGCCAAGTGTAAGACCACACTAACTGCCAGAGCTCTCCTGAGATGTGGTTCTGTGAAGAATTCAACCAAACGCACATTCGGTCTTTTCGATGCTTCCTCCACTTCATTCTAAATCAGAAATAGCAACTGAATCATGCCAACACAATTGTAGACCCTTTACCGCTCAACTATAAATGATCCATTCAATTGGCTAGCTATGATAAGTACTCCTCTATGAACCTCCACAACACCCGCCAGTTGGAATCAGTTCAATGATCCTTCCTTACCTTCATCATCTTGAGTTCTTCCTCGATATCAACATTACCACGAAGTGTCTTCAAAGCTACAAACACAGACACATACAAACACGCGTATACGTATCTTATAAATAAATAAAAATAATATATAAATAAAAATAAATAATTAATAATAAATAAAAATAATAAATAAATAAAATAAATAAAATAATAATAAATAAAATAATAATAAATAAATAAAAATAAATAAATATAAATAAATATAAATAAATATAAACAAACTAATAAATAAATATAATTAGTAAACATAAACAATAAAAATAGCAAATAAATATAAATAAATTTCAAAGACAGTGCAAGTAGTGGCTCTATCATTCTTTCATATATAAAATTAAATTAGTCCTGCTAGTTGATAGCTTCCCTGAATGAGTCTCATGTATACAGTCTCCCTCACTCATTACCACTACACCCTGCACACATGATCATGTAGCTAGATGTGTGTGTCCCCTTACCTCTTATTGCCGCATTTTCCTCCTTCCGCTTTATGTACAGGTACTTAGGACTCCGTGGTAACCATGGCAACAAGACCAGCTGGAAGACGCTGAAGATCAAGGTCATGCCAAAGAGAATCCTCCACCCGTAGAACTGAGAGTCCGGGCGACCAAATATCTGTGCAGTGAAAGAACACGTTGTGGAATTTAAACAGTGAGAGGTCATGTGACCTCAGATAGCCGATGCGTGTGGCAGGTTAGGTCAGAGTACACACACTCTGTGTATATATGGACATTTGCTTTTAGAGACAAGAATAACTAATTAAAGAGAAAAAGACATCTAATTATACTCCATGACTTATCTATGCCCATGTCTTTCAGATTTTGCAGACAGAATTAAAAGCAATTAGCATTATGCTTGTATAACGGGGTAAACTTTAGGCCAAATGATGTCAATACAGCTGTTGAAGATTCAGAGACCAGTATTGTAACGAAGTAGCTCTGGCAATGCACTAAGTGGCGTGGCATGTATGGGAACTGTGTCGTCTGCACTGAAGAAAGCATCGCTTATTCCACCTCTGTTTGCTGCTCCACAACTTAACAAGTTCTTTAGGACACCTCCAAACTCGAGCCTAGAAGACCGTGTAGAAACAAGCCTAGAAGAGACTGTGTAGAAACAAGCCTAGAAGACTGTGTAGAAACAAGCCTAGAAGAGACTGTGTAGAAACAAGCCTAGAAGAGACTGTGTAGAAACAAGCCTAGAAGAGACTGTGTAGAAACAAGCCTAGAAGAGACTGTGTAGAAACAAGCCTAGAAGAGACTGTGTAGAAACAAGCCTAGAAGAGACTGTGTAGAAACAAGCCTAGAAGAGACTGTGTAGAAACAAGCCTAGAAGAGACTGTGTAGAAACAAGCCTAGAAGAGACTGTGTAGAAACAAGCCTAGAAGAGACTGTGTAGAAACAAGCCTAGAAGACTGTGTAGAAACAAGCCTAGAAGAGACTGTGTAGAAACAAGCCTAGAAGAGACTGTGTAGAAACAGCCTAGAAGAGATGTAGAAGCTAGAGAGACTGTGCCTAGAAAACACAGCCAAGATAGACTGTGTAGAAAAAGAAACAATCCTAGAAGAGACTGTGTAGGAAACAAGCCTAGAAGAGACTGTGTAGACAAGCCTAGAAGAGACTGTGCCTAGAAGAGACTGTGTAGACAAGCAAGAGAAGAGACTGTGTGCCTAGAAGACTGTTAAAACAAGCCTAGAAGAGACTGTGTAGAAATACTGTGTAAGAAAACCTAGAAGATACTGTGTAGAAACAAGCCTAGAAGAGAGTAGAACAACTGTGTAGAAACAAGCCTAGAGGAGACTGTGTAGAAACAAGCCTAGAAAGACTGTGTAGAAACAAGCCTAGAGAACTGTGTAAGAGAAGAACAAGCCTAAAGAGACTGTGTAGAAAAGCCTAGAAGAGACTGTGTAGAAACAAGCCTAGCTAGAAGAAGACTGTGTAGAAACAAGCCTAGAAGAGACTGTGTAGAAACAAGCCTAGAAGACTGTGTAGAAACAAGCCTAGAAGAGACTGTGTAGAAACAAGCCTAGAAGACTGTGTAGAAACAAGCCTAGAAGAGACTGTGTAGAAACAAGCCGAGAAGACTGTGTAGAAACAAGCCTAGAAGAGACTGTGTAGAAACAAGCCTAGAAGAGACTGTGTAGAAACAAGCCTAGAAGAGACTGTGTAGAAACAAGCCTAGAAGAGACTGTGTAGAAACAAGCCTAGAAGAGACTGTGTAGAAACAAGCCTAGAAGAGACTGTGTAGAAACAAGCCTAGAAGAGACTGTGTAGAAACAAGCCTAGAAGAGACTGTGTAGAAACAAGCCTAGAAGAGACTGTGTAGAAACAAGCCTAGAAGAGACTGTGTAGAAACAAGCCTAGAAGAGACTGTGTAGAAACAAGCCTAGAAGACTGTGTAGAAACAAGCCTAGAAGAGACTGTGTAGAAACAAGCCTAGAAAGACTGTGTAGAAACAAGCCTAGAAGAGACTGTGTAGAAACAAGCCTAGAAGACTGTGTAGAAACAAGCCTAGAAGAGACTGTGTAGAAACAAGCCGAGAAGACTGTGTAGAAACAAGCCTAGAAGAGACTGTGTAGAAACAAGCCTAGAAGAGACTGTGTAGAAACAAGCCTAGAAGAGACTGTGTAAAACAAGCCTAGAAGAGACTGTGTAGAAACAAGCCTAGAAGAGACTGTGTAGAAACAAGCCTAGAAGAGACTGTGTAGAAACAAGCCTAGAAGAGACTGTGTAGAAACAAGCCTAGAAGAGACTGTGTAGAAACAAGCCTAGAAGAGACTGTGTAGAAACAAGAAACAAGCCTAGAAGAGACTGTGTAGAAACAAGCCTAGAAGAGACTGTGTAGAAACAAGCCTAGAAGAGACTGTGTAGAAACAAGCCTAGAAGAGACTGTGTAGAAACAAGCCTAGAAGAGACTGTGTAGAAACAAGCCTAGAAGAGACTGTGTAGAAACAAGCCTAGAAGAGACTGTGTAGAAACAAGCCTAGAAGAGACTGTGTAGAAACAAGCCTAGAAGAGACTGTGTAGAAACAAGCCTAGAAGAGACTGTGTAGAAACAAGCCTTATTTTGCAGTATAATGATAGAATAGCATTAAAAAAAATGCAAAACAGGTTGAGGTTTGAAGCAAAATAGGAAAAATTTGGGAGCATTGCCAAAAAGGCTAAACAGATAAAAATTGGGCAGAATTCGAGAAGCCCTACTTATCTGGACTCTGTAAGTATATATGCAAAGTATGCTGTGTGTTAATACAATGTCAATGTGGGTGTATGCACATGGTGTGTGTGTGTGTGTGTGTGTGTGTGTATGTGTGTTAACTTACAGCACTGAGTCCGAACACCTGTGAGATGAAGATGGTGGTGACAATGGCCATCTGATGGAGGACTCCCATGGATCCTCTCAGACCCACTGGAGAGATCTCAGAGATGTACAGAGGAACCACCACAGTGTTCACACCTGAGGGGCCCCACAGAGGAGAGAGAGAGAGAGAGAGGAGAAAAGGAGGGGGAGAGGGAAGAGGAATACGTGTGATCGTACATGGCATGTCACTACAATGTCCACCCAAAGTTCGTGTAGAAGAACAAAAATGTCAGAGCTTAAAAAATAAAATAAGATCCATCAAAATCTTATTTATAAAGATTTCACTAACCAGACAACTTGTCCCACCCATCTGCCAGCCCACCCACCAGCCTCATCTGCCAGCCCCACCCACTAGTCTCATCTGCCAGCCCCACCCACCAGCCTCATCTGCCAGCCCCACCCACTAGTCTCATCTGCCAGCCCCACCCACCTGCACTGACGCCCACTACGAGTCTGCCCATAATAAACATAGCAGGATGGACAGCAAAACATTGCAAGATGACTGCCACGCCCACCACCGCATTGTTGAGTAGCAACGTGTACTTCCTGCACACACACACACACACACACAGTAGATGTCAGACATTCGAATGCCAGTTATCCGAACACTTCAGTTAACTGAACACCCAAAATTGAATAGTAGCACGTGCAGACTTCATGACCACACCCCTACATTAGTGTTTTATAATACATTTTCTATGGTGTTCAGTTATCTGAACTTTTCAATTATCCAAATATCCCTCAGTCCCAATGTGTTGTGATAACTGACATTCTACTATACTACATGTAACCCACTATCCTGTGACATGTACTTACCTGCCTATGTAGTCAGCTATGAGACCAGCTGGTAGAGCTCCTATCATCCCACCCACAGCAAATATCGCCACAGCGATGGTCATTTCAGAGTCAGTGAACCTGTGCTTCGTGAAGGACTCCTGGATAGCCTGAGGGGAAATAATACGAAGTTAGTAATAACCTACCAGGAGGAAAGAGTAGGAAGGAGGAAGTAACTTCAAGAAAGGGAATAACAGCCGTCACGTGATGTGTACACAATACAATATATCCATTAGTGCCGTCCTGGGTTCAATTCCCAGTGGCCACCAAACATTGATTAATTCTGTATTGTTAAAAAAAATAAATAAATAAAAAACCTGTGAAAGAGAGAGCATAAATCTAGTATAATAATCTAATATTCATTATTGCATCTTCAATAATGAAATAAAATGATAGTTTGAATGTCATATGTAACATGGTAATGGAGTACATGTGGGTCTCCTGTATTAGATTCCCTCACCTACCAGTCCAGAAACTCAGAGCTACGCACGACATCGGGAAGAAAATAGAGAATTAAAGTCTAAGTACCCCCCCCCCCCCCACCAACTCCTTCCCTCTCCCCACCTCATCCAACTTCACATGAACACACAGCACACACACTGATGGGTTATTATCACAGCTGGACGGGGTAGAATGCCCAAACTCTAGCATCACACGTGCTACAATTGATCATGTGATTGGGGCTCCTCTATATAAAGAAAAGAAACACTACACAACTGACCACAACTGAGACAGCAAATTGTAGACATACATTCTGTCAAAGCTGCAAAACACTCATAAACCTACCAAAAAAAAAAGAAAAAGAATAAAAGATGTTGAGGGTGTATCAAACTTCACAATGATCTGCTGAGAGTGCTAAAACCTATGTTTGACACAACCACACACAACACATCTAAATGCTTGCAAGAGAAGATGACTGCAGAAGTTGCTTGACAATCTGTAATGGCAAACGGTGAGCATCAATGACTTGTTCCCTTACAAGGAAGGCTAACAACTCTCTAACTGTACAGTATTGGAAACATCTCGGGAGGAAGTGAGCTATAGGGGGAGTGACTGTGCAGGTCTGTCTGTGTATTAATGGACTAGGTGTGAAAGCTCTTCATTCTCTACAGCGATCAGTGAAGGTAATATGAGTTCAGAGCGACATTTACAACAGGTGCTAACTCCTTCTACCATACGCTGTTAAATACAATGTCATATTGAGTAGTACATCACCGTAGTAACAACCTGAATAAATAAAATCATTATATCAACAACTACATGATATTCTGTGATAGTAAGTGTATAACATAATTTAATCTCGTTCGTATAATAATGGTGAATATCCCTTTACCAAACTCTCACACTCACACGGACTCACCTCTTTGGGGTTGTTGATGACTCCAGTGTTGAAGCCAAACTGAGTACTGGAACCAAACACTGCAGACGTGACAGCCAGAAGCAGAACCAGAGTCAGGCCTTCCAACTTCACATTCCCATTCTCCCACAATCCTTTCTTCACATTTATGTTAGCACTGTCTGAATAGCTCGACACCATAGAGTCATCTCTCTCCTACAGCCACACAGTGGCATAGTTAACCCATAATACACACACACATGTATACACACACACGCATGTATACACACACACGCATGTATATACACATACTGTATACACACACGCACACACGCACAACAAGAATTCTTGTGAAGGGCATTTTGTCCCCTCTCCCCTCCACTCCAAAATAGTTTTGCCCCCCGTGAAAATTATTACGACTTTCATGGAGACATTAACTCCCTGAAACTTCATTAGGGACACTCCAACACAAACAAGGACCCTCCAGGAGGTACACTACATGGCAATCATCTTGTCCAACTGTGTGATATCATTTCTAATTCCTGGTACCCTGAGGTCATCAGGTATCATAGGACAGTGTCATGTGACTTATAGAAAGGAATCCCCCAAGAAAATAACTCAATCCATCACCCCTCGTGTCTGGTGCTACATCAAGGATTGTCAGGATACAACAGATAAGTAACACAAGGAGTTTTCTCACACCGCCATTAAAATACCTTTTCAAGGAACAACAGAACAAGATTAAAATTATCCATTACTTACATGATTTCACCTAGGCTGATTAGGATAATAATAATAATAATAATAATAATAACAATAATAATAATAATAATAATAACAATAATAATAATAGTAAATAAATAAATAATAAATATTAAATACTAATATTTTCCTGCAATATCTGACAATACAATAATATGACATTGTATCCAGCAATTCAAACTAGCCTGTGTTGGTAGTTCAATGTCATGAGTGCGCTCTTAGCTGTTGCTTGCTGATCTCATAACTGTTCACTAGCCCTACCATTCTAGATCTCCCATAAGAATCTCTCTTTATAACGTCCTCACGCTGAGAAACTCTGACCTTTCAAAGAGTTCACAAGCTATTGTATACTCAGCATGTGTCCTCCTGCATTAGTGACAGTAACTAGCTAGGGGAGAGACAAACAGAACTTCTCTCATTGGACCACCTAGACATAGGCACCACTTAGTGAGTAGACTGGACCAGATTGAAATTACAATATATACTGCACTAGTCATTACTACTGAATAACAAAAGGTTTTCCTGCACAATTGACTTATAAAAACTAACACGGATCACCACAAACATTGGTTATTACTCAATTTTTTCGCTTCTCATTAATACTTGATCAAGTCTCTATCCACACTTACGGGTAGTACAGAAAAAACAATTGTTCTGACCAGCCACCAAATAATGTATGGGAATGCTTAAGTAAACTTCACTTCCTAATACAAGTTCAATGAATTGGACTGCTAGAACTCTAGTGACTGTTTTGTTTGAATTTAAGTCAAATGAAATAGGGGTATGGGGTGGTGTAAGGCTTTCCACCTCTGGCTTTACATCACACCTTCACTTCTGCTTACAAGCTCCAAGTGCTAACAGTTAATTAACATTGGCCTGCAGCCAGTAAAAACAATGCAGTTGCCAAGCAACCAACAGAAATTCCTACTCGAGCAATCCAGCCTACTTATACCTCACAACCCGTCTCTGCAACGCAATCTCTCCCTCACAACTTACTCTCTGACCCTGGTCGTCAAAGCTCGTTAGAATGTTCGGGTCCCGGTCCAAGTTGGCCTCTTCTGAACTGCTGAGCAGTTCTCCAAACGACTGCAAGAGAGGCTCCTTCTCCGTCTGCCCGTTCTGAACGCGCGGTGGAGGCATTACTGCTGCTATTCGGCTGCTACTCTGTTTGGTTAGGTTGTGTTCTGACGCGATGACAATTAATGCCCCGTCAACACTTTGCCTGTTCCAAATTTGTAATTTATTCGTTACATACGATCCTTTACCCAATTGGTACTTTCATGAGTAGATTAATGCATCTTTTAATTGAGAGTAGTTGCTCTATATAATAATTTTTTTAAAAAGTCAATGCTAGGGCACAGGTTGCTGAAAATCCGAATAAATTGCAAGGCATTTTGAGATAGAAGCTCACCTCTTTGTAAAGTAATAATGTGACAATAATTTGGCTTTGAAATGTGCATTTCCTTAATTATTTTTATTTTATTATTATTATTATTAATCATCATCATCATCATCATCATCATCATCATCATCATCATCATCATCATCATCATCATCATCATCATCATCATCATCATCATCATCATCATCATCATCATCATCATCATCATCATCATCATCATCAGCATCATCATCATCATCATCATCATCATCATCATCATCATCATCATCATCATCATCATCACATCATCATCATCATCATCATCTCATCATCATCATCATCATCATCATCATCATCATCATCATCATCATCATCATCATCATCATCATCATCATCATCATCATCATCATCATCATCATCATCATCATCATCATCATCATCATCATCATCATCATCATATTGTTATTATCAATCATCATCATACTACTACTACTTACTACTACTTTTTCCCCCCAGGATAAGTACAAGGTACAAAGTAACAAGGGTGAAGTAAGAGTGACAGAGAAGTTATTACTATTACTACTACTACTATTATTACTACTACTATTATTATTACTACTTCTAACTACTACTTTTTTTTTTAAACCACACCAGCAGTAAACTATAAAATGGTAAAAAAGCAACACACCCAAAATAACAACCAAGTGGCAGTGTGTAGAAATATCAGAAGAAAGAACAAAAATGGCCGTCAGATAGTTGGAACTCAAGACATGACTATGTAGCTCCATGGATGGTGGTGAAGCTGATCTGAAAGCATAGCCTACACTGGAGAGTGTGGTCCTCTAATGCACTGGATTGCATATCTTAGCAGAGAGAAATTAGTGATGCATTGTAACCACCATGCCATGGTGAAACTATAATATTGATCCAATTTCTCTGCAACTTGTGAGAACTAACACTGGCTTGAGCTCCCATTCCTCCTGTGGCTGACAGGATAAGATAAGAGGTGTGAATGATACGTGTTCATTACCCTGACTCTCTCTCTCTCTCTCTCTCTCTTGATAGGTTCGTTTCTCCATTCTTTCTTGACTTGTGTAGCAAATCTGCTATGAGTTGGTTAGCATGAGTGTGAACAAGAAGATTAAAGACACAGATATCCACAAATGTCTTTTCAAACCTTCCTCTTCCCCCCAGAGACGACAGCAATGTCCAGTCTAGCCCCATCTTCTCAGTCTTGCCACTTAGACTCCGTCCAGAGAGAGAGAGAGAGAGAGAGAGAGGTTGGAGTTCTGGTTCAGTTGAGACATCATTACAAACTTTGGTTAGCAGGTTGGTTTTTAATTTATGTGTCAAACTATGAATTAAAATAATAATAATGAGTTATCAACAAGTGGGATAAAGAGAAGAAATAATGATGATGATAATAATAATAGTAACAATAGTAATAACAATAATAATAATTGAAGTTGATAACAAATAAAGTTAAATGACTGATTAATAAATAATAATATATATAATATAAACTAACTAAATTAAATAAGTCATTTGGCGCTGCTGAGAGTCCCCAATATGGCAACACAGTTCCCTCTTTGTATCGCTATAGATGCCTCTGGATTAGGTGACTGGTAGGTTGGTAATTTGATCCTGAATATCATGTCATCGTATGGAAGGGAAGCCTCCCTTTGAACAAGACAAAGCATTTGCTCCTCAGTAGCTATGCTTTGCTCCACAAGCACACTTCAGGGGTAGACATAGCTACAGGAGTCGAGCCTTTCTCAGAGCTATATATAGCATCAAGGAATCCTCTCATATGTAAGAAGAAACACACCCTTGATGACAGGCAAGGCTGTGAGCCAGAACTTTAAAACAATCACCACCTGTCCTTACTTCATTTACTTGCTTTGTTCGACTATTGTATTATTGATGTTATTAATTATTTTTGTAATAACATAATCTTCTGTTATTCAAACAATGAGTAGTGTTAGTGTAATTCATTACAATAATAGCAATAGCAATGTAATGCCTTTTCATTAAAAAAAAAAGTGAATATAAGAAATTAGGACCACTTCTCAAGATTGCATGCTTCAACTAAGTGTTCTGTCTTTTGCAAACAAGGAAGCCTACACTTTACAGAGATGAAGGAAAATTGACCTTAAATTTACTAACTCCCACAATCTAACATGTACCATCTAGTTTTGATTACACTATGCAGCTCATTGTCCCGGTCTACATTACTCTTTTAAGCACCCTTTACCTGACATACCTATGTACTTGCTAAAACAACTATGTACTTGCACAAGTTAAGAGATACGGAAAGCGTGGTATTGCTCTATCCATTACGTTAGTCTGCATCATAACCATCACATACGATTGGTTCTTGAATGGTGGACATCGCAGAGATGGACATAAACATCATTTCTTTGCTGTAACTCCTCCAAACTAACCCCACCCCCCCCCCACCCACACACACACACACAAACCCAAATCACACCACAAAAAAACCGGGAAAAAAAAAAAAAAAAAAAAAAAAAAAAAAAAAAAAAAAAAAAAAAAAAAAAAAAAAAAAAAAAAAAAAAAAAGGGAAAAAAATAAAAATCTTATTGTCTTATACATATCTTTTCATTGGTGTGAGCATGTAAATTGCTGGACACAATGACCTGGGACCACAAACAAGAGATACTTCCAAACATTCATCTTCACCAGTATCATCAATACGCACCCGTTACTTACTAAGACCTTATCACATATGCTTTTCTTTAAAAAAATAAAATGAAACAAAACCATTGAACATGTATAGACACACACTATTGTTGTATGATAATACAGCCCAGAGAAACATGACCACAGGCATTCCAGACGCACTAATTATTTTGAAGAAACATAACAAACAAACAAAAAAAACACAAAAAAATTTAACCAGAAAAGTGGCAGTCACTTTAATCTAAAACGAGTGAAAATTATGCTATAAACAAATTAAAGTTATTTTGAAGAGGACTACGTCTTCCGAGCGAAAGTGCGACCCCTGCAACACAAACAAACAGAACAATACAAACAGAACAATACAAACAAAATACATCATCATTCAACACCTCGTCCTCTCACACCATATCAATCAGAGGGAAGGAGGGGGAAAAAGTCTGACCCTCCATGGAGAATGCTCGATTGAGAAATAGACATGTACATCAAACTATAGTTTATTTCAGCTACAGAGTTGCTCTGTTTGTAACTCTGAAACCACAGCTCAGTGATAACGAGATAGCACTGTTAACTTCACCAAATGAAAGAAAATGAGAATACGGAATATAATAAACAAATGAACATAAAATGGCTTACGAAATTGTCTTCTTCTCAGTTGATTTGACCTCTGGTCTGGCACGATTGAGTAACTTAAGCAAGTCAGTCGTCCTAGCCCGCATGCGAGTGTGAAGATACGCCTAAGAATAAAATTCCAAACATCAATATCCCCCACCCACACACACACACACGTGCGTGGTGACAACAGATCTCCACTTCCTGACGAGGGAAGTGGTAATGAGTGTTAGGTATCTCACCTTTGAACACTTGATGTGGTAGTGGAGGTAGTCTCTGAAGGTGTGAATGCAATCAATAGTCTTGTCTCTCGTCGCTGCGTCCTTGTAGTGACGAGGAAACAAAACTAAACACACACACACACACACACACACACACACACACACACACACACACACACGTATATCAGGGAGTCATACAGGATTTTGGCTGGGGGTGGTAGACACTGGTGTACTTAGTTACGCCCATCTTTGTAAAATCCAGGTTATTTTGATGCACATGCCCCGCCCCTATGATAGTGTATACACTTTAACACCAATTAGAATTCGGTCACATGATTCTACAATCTTACTACTCGTAGAATTCAACTTTAGTCATTAACAAAGGGGGGAAAGGGAGGGGGAGAATTACAGGGTGTCCCAACCTCAATACGAAACCCTGTATATTAAACTCCTTTGAGCCGAGCCAACAACACAAAACAAAACATTATCACACACATTACAAGTAATGATGCTAAACCTGGGCTTTAATTGGAGTTCACATAGGACACTTACAGTGTACCAGTTGGGGATAGTTTAATCAAGTAAGCCATTAATTAATTAATCACACTGGAAGCAACTGCAGCAAGCTAGAGTACTTTCAGTGAGCAGGCTGTCCATATTTGTGACCGGATTTGGGAAAATCCGCCTAAACGCGGCAAACAATTTTTTTCAGTATCACCGGGTAAAGCCTTATGGGTCGATTTTTTTCGAAAATTTTTTTACGGCAGAAATGGATAGACACCAGTTAGCTCTAGCTTATGACGCAGTTGTAAGCTCTGGCGTGCTCTAGAAATCACACTAGGAGGCTAGAAACACTAGCCGGTTGGACTCGTGTACGGAGAGTTGCTAAGAAATTATTGGCGGGCTTTTCACTAACAGCCGGGGAAAAACTGTAGCTAACTAATTCACTTGCTATTCTACATAATTCAAGTACTCACGCAATTCTCGTCATCATAGTTTCTTAAGGAGCCCTGCATTAAGCCTTTTAGACTTCTTTCAATCTGCCTGTAACCGATTTATTCCATAGTGTCCCGGAGACACGCAGTAATAGTATACGGACACAAGGCACGCCCCCTGACCTTAGCAACGCCTTTACCGGGCGTTTTTTCCCCTCGAAATCAGCAATAATAAGTTTAGCAAAAATACCGAAGTGTTGTAGTGCGTAGGGCGAAGACGGCTTGTGCTACAGCTTCCAAATTAGGAGGAAGGCATCCCAAGGCCCCGTGCAGCCTACTGGTAGAATAAATTAGAAAACTTTAGATGCCGCGTTTAGCCGGGTTTTCACAAATCCGGTCACATTTATGAAATGGTTGTATTAGGAAGAAACAAGTTCTTCGAGCATACTTAAGCTAGAAAATAACCGTGGATCTACTTTGAATTGTGCCACAAAGAACACTGTCATCATCCTAAATAAAGTTGAGGACTTGATGACTTGTACACTTCAAAAAAAAATAATAATTTTTTTTTTGTAAGAATTCATCTATTTTATTTAGCATAGTGACACTATTAGGTTGTGCAAAAAAAAAAAAAAAAAAAAAAAAATCAAACCAACCTAACTCTCCTTACCAAAAGTAATATAGCCAACATTATCTCCTGTGAGTGCATCTGTTCCCTGTAGTTCACTGGGGGGCTCCGAGTGTGAAAATAGCACCTGGGGGGCAGTCTGGCTCCCCCGGCGACCCTCCTTGAACTCCTGCATGAAGACCTTGCCGATGATGACGTCATCATCGTCCATGAATATCGTGGAGAATATAACGGTCACCCTGTCCTTGGAAGCAGAAACATACCTGGGACCAGAAATGAACGGCACTTTATAATAACTGTGTGGTTAATTGAAAACAAACAAACACAGCATATTGTTTGGATTAATCTGTTGAGTTATTGATACCTTAGCTACATCATAGCAAATGAATGATCCACACACACACACACACACTACTCCTGTATGATAGGATGTGGTTGATGTGCTTTATTTAGAACATATACATAATGACCAGCAGCTACTGTAAATGTGGTTCACCCAGCCTTGACCAAGGTGCTAATTAACTCCCTATATAAACTATAACATACCACCCTATTCAATGCACAATTATAGAAAGTTAGTTTCTCACAGCTCTGTTGTTGTTTGTTTTGTTTACTGTTGTTTTGTTTACTGTTGTTTTGTCTTGAAGTACGCAACACTAATGTGATTGTGATGCCTGCCCATGGTCTCTGCTACACCCATAGTGAAAGGTGGCAACATGGATTCTTTACTGGTGACAAGCCATGTATGTTTTACCTTATATAGAATGGCATGCCTCTGTAAGCATGTCGGTGTTCATATAAAGGCATGTCACACTAAACCAGTGAGCCCTTTAACAAGTATTGCTTATAACTACCACGTGTGTGTGTGTGTGTGTGTGTGTGTGTGGTGGGGGCATTACACTTCTTATTTTATTCCATAATGTTTTCTCCCTGAAAAGAAAAAAGAAAATCTTTTCGCTACATACCAAAAGAATTCAACCGAATATCTGAACAACTGCTCATTCTCTACCACCACACACATAGCCCACACCCTCTCAGTCTCCCATCAATAACCACACCCACTCCACCCCACATCACTCACATAGTCTCCTGGTCCCTGTAGTGAATGATAGCTGTGGTCTTCTCTCCTCCTTTACTCTGAAGGCCAAAATACTTCTCAAATACAGACGCAAAGCAGTTTCTCTTCAGCAAAGCTACCTTAGACGCAAGTTCCTCTGCAAAAGAGAAACGAAAAGGAGTTACCATGGGCAACAGAAGGCTCCTCCCCCACAATCCATCACCCCACTTTCTAAGTGAATTCTCCCACATTAAACTAAGTTATACTATACTTAACCGCTTAATTTAACTAAGTACTAAAATTCCAACTTCTACAAGACATAACACAACCCCACACTCCTTCCTCCAAGTAAAAAATCCTGGCAAGGACACTGGAAATTCAATAAGCCTTTTCTTCCTTTCTCACCACTGGGTACCTTGACGGCAAACACTCTCTTTCTCTGTCCCACCCCCCACTTCCTCAGTCGTACACATGTTTATTGACATGCTCCATTCACCCCACATGCTGTACACCAGAGCTGACGCCATTTATCTAGGCTTTACGTGAAATTTATGCCAGTTGAGTAGAAAAAAGCGAAGCACATGCTGGAGATGCATCATCCAGAACCACACAAACCAATACCTTTCTTACTAATTCTCTAAGTCATTGGAAATTCAAAAGGAAAAAAAAGAAAAAAAAAAGAAAAAAAAAAAGAAAAAAAAAAGAAAAAAAAGAAAAAGAGGAAGAGCAGCAACCAGATACAGCATAGTACAGTATTCCTCAAAGGAGTATATAAATCTGTTGCAAATTCACACAAAAAAAGTCTGTCCATAATATCACTCTTACTACAAAAGAAAATAAGAAAAAAAGGCCCAGTGTTTACTTTATTTTATGTCCATTATCTTCACTCTGTGCCAAGCCACCAATCCATAACTTCAAAAACTCTTTCTCCATAATTCAGTTTAACGCCACATCCATTATTGCCTTAGTCACACATCATAGTAACTTCTAACTCCTTCTTGTCCGTCTGATTCTAACCACACCCACCCACACTGGCCTGACCCCTCCCCCAGCCACATACCTTTGTTGTCAGGGAGGTTGCTGTAGTCAATCTCGACAGAGAAATCATAACTTGACTCAGGAGATACGACATATCCCTCGTACTCTCTCTGCAACAACTGTAATACACAACAAACAAACAAACAATGACATCATCCAATAATTAATTAAAAATAACTCGATGACGTCTTAAAATTCAATTTGACAACCTGAAATTTCGTCTTAATAATTTCCAATTACGTAGCTTGTCTATTACCCAATAAGCTAATAGAGAGAAAAACCCACAAAAAATAAATAAAATAAATAAGTACTGCCAAATTTAACCACGCTTCCTTTCAGTCTGGCTCCAATACATTTACCTATTACATCACAAGCAGATGCTTCCGTAAGAGCTAATGAATGCAATAATCTCAGGGGCTGAACAAATCTAATAGGAAACATAATAAGCCAATACAGAGAGAACAGGTGTTCTGCCACAGGAAGCTTATCAAATAGTAGGAAAGGATCAACAAACTACAAGGTTACACTGAATGGTGCATACGGCCAGTGAAGTAAGTGTGAAGCAGTGGCCAGTGTAGTAAGTGTGAAGCCATGCATATCGTGTGCTAGTACGTGTAGCTAAAACCACACATTACTCATTAGTACAACTCATACATGAATTAAATACTGACATACAAGAATAAAACAACAACAACAACAAAATAAAACAAAAAAACAACAACAAAACAAAACAAAAACAACAACAACACATCACAAGGTAAGGGACTGAGCAGGTAACACGATCATCGCACGAGTGGTTAAAAGATGCCATCTAGTAAATTAACAATATTTTCATAGCTCTGTTTATAGCTATTGCATTCTAATCACATACGAAATAGTTGCGAAACGAATAGATGCTGTCTTCAAATGTTTACTCGTCCAGCGAGGAACTGATACCACTAAAACTTCAATCTAGAGCTAATATAAAGCTTCCAACCAAACACACCAGACTCACTCACTCATCCTTTCATCCTTCCCACATAAACACACCATATACATATATCCCAACCAACTACATCAACATATCCACGAGCCTGAAGACCCTGTACCTCATCAGCTCCATGCTGCTGAAGATCTCCGAAGAACTTGAGAGAGATGCTCACTCTGAGCTTGCCCTTGTCTCCATCAGGGTTGCAGATGTGAAACAGAACTCCATCAAAATCTAACCAGAAGATAAAATAACAAATGACCCACAGACTAGTAGCAAGCCAACCCTTAAGTTGCACTGCTACCCAAGAGGCCCAACTCTAGTCTCTCATACACGGTCATGAAATGAAATGTCCCACTAGTTTCTAAATGTGATTTCGCAGAGAATGAGAAAGAGAGTTGAATGGGCAAACCTAGACCCCACCCCCCTTCTCCCACAGAAATGTTACCTTGTTCAATGCTTTATGGCGAGGGTTTACCCTATTAATTAATCAAATTGTGATTGTGCACGAAGCTTCCGTATTAAACTTTTAATTACTTTATTCACTTCTATATTATCAATTCTTACATAACAAAAAACTTTTGCGGTTTCAAACAACGGCACTAACAAGTAGCCTAGTCTACAACAACTGCAAAGCAACTGAACCCTACCTTATTTGGTAACCAACCCCCCCACTCCTTTACTTCACCAATGAATTGACAGTCTAACCTAAAAATGCTACTATCCACCTCCCCCACTGAACATCTTTCTAATCAATCAATCCTAAGCAATCACTTCACCTACAACTGGCAGAAAATAGACAACTCACCTGCCACAGTAATGTCAATACTTTCTGGCTTGGCACTAACAAAACAGAAAGGAAATAATAAACGTGAAAGCACTCAATCACAAGGTGGGTCAAAATGCATACTTTAACAACAAATAATAAGCAACTAATAATTATATGTACCTTAGAAACCTGTGCAGGAGTGTGTCCTCTACGATCCGGTTCTTGACTTCTAAGAGAATCATGACTGCTTAGACGTACAAGTTCAGAGAGAAGATACAGAGCAGAATGGATGAGAACTTATTAGCAGAATAACAAACCCACTAAAAGCACCCTCTATACCCTTCTGACCAAAAAAGGTTATCGTCGGGGCAATCTCACGTGATGAAGTGACGTATTGCTGTTTTTAAGCCGAATATCACCTTACCAAACCAGGTGCTGAGCAAAACAATGGCAAGAAGAAGGGCGGGGATAGGTGCCATTAAAAAAAACAACGTCGTTAAAGTAAGACTGCGTTAGGAATGAAATAATATATTTTACGCTTCTCCCTTTCTCTTAGGAAAAATTCGCCGCTAAAGGGTCGGAAATTGCTGATTTACAATTGGCCCATGTTACAACCCAGTTGGACGTCTTCAAGAAAAGCTTGGAAGAGTTTGCCTCCAAGCACAAAAATGATATCCGAAGAAATGCAGAGTTTAGAGGGCATTTTCAGCAGATGTGTGCTCGCATAGGTGTGGACCCTCTAGCATGTAAGTTATATATGTCAAGTCTGTTGACTTAGCTATGTATGAAAGTTTCATAGTGGGAACAAAAATTACATACCCACTCAGTTTCATCTATAATGTTCCTTAAAATACACTTTACTTTCTGCATTCACTCACCACTACAAGTAAAACTTAGTCTCTGTTATAGCTGTACAACATGTACATAAGCAGTCTGAAAGGTAATCTGAAAAGACACATAAAGGTTTTGTGCACTCTTACAGAACTATTGGTATAGAACCCCACAGCAACAAATGGCCATGTGAAAGGAGCACTTGTCATACTACATTAGCTAACAACACAACTTAATTCATTATTTGTTTTCTTGCAGACACGTTTATCTAGCTATTACAATTAGTAGTCACACTCTACCCAATAAATACACTATTCGTTTTCTTCAGGCTAATCTATTCTCTGTGCGAGTGCATTTCCAATAGCTTGAGTCTCTGCTTCCAATATAACTTTAAGCTCCAACAAATGACAGGTGGGTGAATGTGGTTACAGCATGATTTCAACCAGTGGCACCTAGAGAGCAAGTTCATCACCACACCATAATATCGAGCACAATAAATGTTATAATAATAGCACATTTTTCTCGTTCTAACAGCCAATATGGTTAATTATAACTTAAACCAACGTTTCAACTTCTTGCCGAAGTCCTCTTCAGGGTTCAATGAGGTTATAATATTTACTGAAGAGGACTTCGACAAGAAGTCGAAACGTTGGGTTAAGTTTAAATTAACAATATTGGCTGTTGAAACGAGAAAAATTTGCTATTATTGTAATTATTTCAGCCGAGAATGACTGAATCATTGAAAGAATAAAATTTTTATGGATTAAATTTAATGATATACTGCAAGTTTATTTATTGGTACTTATATGTTGAACCAGATTGTCACTTTTTTATATTTTAAAAGAGGCTATGAGTATGTGCATGTATAAAAAGCTTCTCTGAGGTTATAGTATTTACGTACATGCATAGAGATTATTTCAAGAGTAATTCAGTTCTTCTACATTCAATGTCACCTTCTTTGCTTGGGTGGACATTGTCTTCAATGCTGCTGTTAACAGGGCTGCCAAGTGAATGAACGACTTATGAGGCCACACCCATGCATGCATGCATATGTGGATGATGATAAGTGATTTCAAACATGTTGCATTGGCAACTTTGCTGAATAATTGTGGGGTTATTTTAGTCCCTTTGTTGAAATGACAGGTCAAAAATACAACAACAACCTAGCTCCCTTCCCTTAGCCAACCCCCCCCCCCCCCCCCCCCCCCTTCCCCTCCCCTCAGTACAAAACAGACAGTACAGGCAGTAATATGTTCATCAATAGAATGTGCACAAACAGATAGTAGTCCCTTGTAGATTGCTTGTGGTCCTTCATAGACTGCTTGTGGTCCCTTGTAAACTGGGTCCCTCGTAGACTGCTTGTGGTCCCTCGTAGACTGCTTGTGGTCCCTCGTAGACTGCTTGTGATCCCTCGTAGACTGCTTGTGGTCCCTCGTAGACTGCTTGTGGTCTCTCGTAGACTGCTTGTGGTCCCTCGTAGACTGCTTGTGGTCCCTCGTAGACTGCTTGTGGTCCCTCGTGGACTGCTTGTGGTCCCTCGTAGACTGCTTGTGGTCCCTCGTGGACTGCTTGTGGTCCCTCGTAGATTAATTGTAATCCATTCAATGTCTCTTCATTGCAGCAAGTAAAGGATTTTGGGCACAGACTCTTGGAGTTGGAGACTTCTACTATGAGGTGAGTTGAATTAGAATCTGCTCTCATTTATCTGATGGTCAAATGTATCAATAGCTGGCTAGGATTATAGATAGGTGGGGCTGGCTAGGTCCAGAAATGGGTGGGGCTGGCTAGATCAATAAATGGGTGGGGCTGGCTAGGTCAATAAATGGGTAGGGCAGGCTAGATCAATAAATCTTGATGCTATAAGTGGGTGGGGCTGGCTGGATTTAAAACTAATCCTTAGTTATAATTTTTTTTAACAGCTGGGAGTTCAGATCATTGAAATTTGTCTGGCGGCTAGAGACAGAAATGGAGGTGAGTAGTTCCACTGGTGGTACATGAACTCATATAATTTAATTAGTTGATATTATGAGATCCTATTAATTCCCATTTGTGTACCCATAATGATATCTCACTTGCTAACCAATCAAGATTTGTATATTAATGTCTCTCTAGGTAGAAGTAAACTATGACTATTGTTATTGGCTTGATTAAATTAATAATATTAATAAAAAAAAAGGGAAAAAAAGAAGCAAATAGTCATTTACGTGAACGCAATTTGTGGAACCTTACAATAGTCATTCTCTCAAAAGAGAATTGATATTGTTTCCATCTTCAACTACTAGAATGATATGTAAGCAACCTGCTGCGGTAATGTACTCGATAGCGCAGCGATTGTTGAGTAGTCTGAGTGTATAAAGAGTTCACGAGTTGACCAAGTCACGCCATTATCTCCCAGTCTTCTCTGACACCGGTCTTAGTAAAGAATGTTTTTGTTGTCGTAATTTGTGCATGGAAGAGATGAGGAGAGGTCAGGTTGATCAGGACGTGTGTCCTCATTGGGTGAAATCACAGTTGCCTCTGTTTGTGAACACTTGTACCTCTTCGTATAGGTCTCATGGCGTTTGAGGACCTTCAAAAGCGCATTCTGGCCACCAGCGGCAAGACCAGGCAGGACGTGAGCGAAGATGACATGGCACGTGCCATAAAGAAGCTGCGCATCCTCGGTGGAGGGTTTGCTGTCATTCCAGTTGGCAAGACACGTCTTGTTCAGTCTGTACCCGGGGAACTGAACATGGACCACGCTGCCGTACTGCAGAAGGCAGAGGTGAAGATAGTGCTGTAGTCTAATCCTCAATTAGCTTATTATTTGGGCAATTCACTTATTTATTTATTTATAGATCTCTCTCTCTCTCTTGTTTGATTTAATCATGTATGATATAGCATGGAAACTGTAGTATTTGGGATGAATAGCATGAGTAGTTGCAAGAAATATTTCATGAGGTGAAGTCGAGTGGAATTTCTCCATGCATGAGTGCTATTTATCTGAATACCTCTGTTTTCCATGTTGTCATGTAGCAGAATGTCTCCATTTATTTCTGCAGTAAAGAAATCATCATCTTGTTGTCAAAGAATCACCTCACTTTGACTCTGCCTTTATTCACAATTTTCTAATTTTCTTTCTGTCGCTAACCCAACATTGCCTAGGAATTTAGCCACGATATTGCCTGTGTATGAAGTGTGGTGAGGTCGCAGATAGATTGACGCGACCAACGAGATTATAGTTTTCTACTGCTACGGCATTTCGAAATAATATCACACCTTTTTTTTTGTATTAAAAAAAGGTATAAAGGATAAGGTGATATGAAGTACATTATGTGATTCTGTTAAAATGCTAATATTAATTTTATCAATAAATTTAGCTATAGCTCGCTCACCATTGGTATGTATGGATGTCCATGTGGCATATTAGTAGCACATGTGTTAACGACGAACTTGATGACCATTGAGTGTGGACTTTCAAGTTCGGCAGAGCAAGAGCGCCTTGAGGCTGACCTTAATTAAATCTCCTTCATTGAACGCAATATACAACACTGGCTTACTTACTAAGTATAAACCCTTCTTATGGTTTGTACATGGCTAGCTTGCTCACCATTTGTGCTGAAGCATCAACTATTATCTTTATAATTGCATTAATTTATATAGCTGCAGGCTATTCTATATGTACATTAGGCTGAGGATTATATGGATCATATTTTGTGTTGTTGGCAGGGCGACGGCTACACTAGCGTGTCTGACTTGATGAAGGATCTGAAGTGGACGGAGTTGAGATCTAAAAGCATTTTAGTGAGTGACCTTGTTACATAATGATGTAAATGAAATAGCTATCCAGCTCCGTGTGACCCTTGCAAGTGTGTGTGTGTGTGTGTTTATTTTAGATGTTTTTGAGATGTAAAGAACTCTGAGCTAATATTGTGATTGGTCCAACTATGCGGCGTTTCATTAATTGGTGTGACTCCATTTGTTCCGTACAATCATATGTGTATATGAGGGAAGGGTCAGTTAGGATAATAATTCGTTCGTACATAGATTAGCCGGGTTGATAAGGACTTGAGTCATCAGTAACGAGTGCAATTGTGAGAAAAGTGGAAGAAAAAGAAAAGAGAAATGATGTAACTTGACAAAAGGAATAGAAATACCTTATGCTACTCCATTCCTAATTTGCAAAAAAAAGAAAAAAAGAAGAAGTTAGTACAATCAAGCGCTGCTGTGTGGCTGGGTAATTACTAGTATGTATTAAATGTTATGCAAACAATTCTATTAAAGTTGCATTACTACAGTATTAGTTAGTAGATCTGTCAGCACATTGTGGCAGGCAAGGTGTGTGAGGATTGAAAGAGGATTACCTAAAGAATGAAGGTGCTTAACTAAGAAATACTATATTTTCTCGAAATGTTTCCACCCTCGAATTTTTTTCTGCCCTCAATTAATGTTCTCCAACATTTTAATGGTTGTAGTCTCCCTTGTTGTGTTTCCGCCCTCAGTCACTGAGAATCGGTCTGAAAAAATAGTTTCCGCGGAAACTATTCGAGGAAATATGGTAGGCGTGGTGTGGTACAGAGTAGGAAAACCATTAAGTGTGTAGTTTGTGTGTATTCCTCCCTCTCCCTTTTATAGATTAGTATTGATAATGTTGTAAGAAATTATGTGTGTCTGTTTGTCCATAGGATCATTTGGTAAAAGAGGGAATGGCGTGGGTGGATGACCAGAATGGTGAAGAGCGCCTCTACTGGTTTCCTGGACTATTCAACATTGGTAGCTGATGGCCTGCACTACATCACTGCATCAAAATAAACTTTTTAAATCTCACATGTGTACTAAAGTGTAAATGTTATGAGGTGGCGGCTGCGCGGAAAGTACTTTACCAGATCTGCGCAATTTTGTAAATTACTACGGTAAAGGGTCTCCTGGTAGTGGGTGTGGTGGTAAACAAGCCACAATCATATGATCTCCCTGCGTGAAGAAATCGAGCATACGCCCTCCTCAGGTGATGTTTGAGGCTCCCAAGAAGATGTTTCGATTCCTTACCTTGGTGCTGTGTTCCTTTCTGCTTGTCCGCGCCCACCGCCTGAACGTTAAGGTTCGTGAGATATAGGTGTAGCTAAAGCTTCCGAGTAACTGGAAAGACTAGAAACTGACCAATGAGTTTAAAAAAAAAAGACTAATAAAGTTATGACTAATTAGTTCTAATCACTCTTTGGCCCTTTTGAAAGTTGCATCTCGATGCCAGAAAAAGCCGTAATAGTATAATAGAGCTGTAAATTACACCTTATCTGCATCACAACATTTAAATTAGCCAGACCCTTTACCCTACTAGTTTCCCAAAGAAGGGTGGAAGTTTCTATCAAATAAACTAGGTCTATATAGTATAGCAAAAGCAGAATCACACCCTGTAGCACAACAGTTGGTAAAGGGTAACCATGGAAGACTATTGCTATATCAAAGGGAGCTGGAAGCCCAAGCCGAACTGACTTTAGAGTGAGGCATTTAGTATAGAGACTACTTCTGGTAACTTTCTGTCACCCAACAATAACAGTGCTTAGGGTAACATCTACATGTAGGCATGCCTGTACATTCACCCTGCTATGAGTTGAATTAACTGGATTCTGAGTTGCACCTAGTTATTCCAAGTCCAAAGGTGAGAGATCGACCAAATTTATACCCCAATAACCCGACATTTCAAATTTTTGCATTGTCCTTTAGGGTCACAGTGGAGAGTCCAATTTTTAGTGCTGGGTTAGCATTTGTAGGCCATTTGAATACTTCTGTACCAGTGAACTGGCCAAAAATATTGTTCACATAAAAAAACAAGACGATAATGACTTGACAGTGACTCATTCACTTCACACACTTACTGAATACATCCCATATCTAAAATATTGTTTGACAAAATGATGCATTTATGTGTTAAGAGGTTTTTTCTTTTGCTTCACAGTTCTTGTCTATTAAGACTGATACTACAAATAGCCAAACAACTACAGTTTGTCTTGATTGCATTGGATGTTAGTCTATACAGTGAACTGTTAATTGCTAGCAAGCAAAAATTACTCTCTGATGATGAGCATTATTTAAAAAAATTATAAGTCTAGTAAATATTAGTATGTATTGTCATTGCAGAATGTGATTTGCCCTGACGACAAGTCTGAATGCCCGGATGGATACACATGTTGTTTATCATCCGATAGCAACTACAAATGTTGCCCTGTACCAGATGCACATTGTTGTTCTGACAAGATCCATTGTTGCCCTGGTGGCTTCAAATGTGATTCTGGCAAGTGCGTCAACTCCAATGCTAACCTCGTCCACCCGCTGATAGAATTATCATCACTTCCTTCAGGGAGCGTGAAAGACGATATTGTGTGTCCAGATAAAAAGTATTATTGTTATCCGACTCAAACTTGCTGCCGTGTAAGTGCAGAAGAGTATGGCTGCTGCAACATTCAAAATGCAGTGTGCTGCACTGATATGAAGAGCTGTTGCTCTCCTGGAAATGTGTGTGATTTCAACAAGAATGGGTGTGTGCCACCCAGCATCGAGACCCAGGCGCAACTCATCCTGAAACCAGCCGCGAAAGAAGCACAAGGTGACAACGGCTCTGAGTTTTGCCCCGATGGATCTCAGTGCTCAGATGGTTGCACCTGCTGCATGACGAAATCCGGCTACGGTTGTTGTGAAATGTACGAGGCAGTGTGCTGTGCAGATTTGCTTCATTGTTGCCCTGAAGGGTCAGTGTGTGACGGAGATAAATGCATCTCCGTCGTTCATCCATTGTTAAGACTAAATTCTGCGCCTCTTATCAGAGAAGTGGAATCTAAAGATGTTTTGTAACATACTGTGCCCCCTTTGACATGATTTTTTGTTTTGTTGTATTCAATGTGGTGTGGAAACATATTTTTGAAGTTATTTGAACTAATATGTAATGATACAATGGAATAGTTAAAAAAAAAAAAAAAAGGTTTAGTTTGATAGCTGGTTGGGTGGGCTATAATTTGGCTGTATGACTTAAAGATTTGGACAGGAAAGTCCTAACTGATTATTTCTGCCACATGCAAACCTATTATTACTTTTTACCACGGATGATTAGCTACTATTAAATTTTGAAGGAAAAAATCCCAAGGAATTAATTGATATTGAAAGCAAATGGAGCTGGGGCAAAGGATGAAGCAGTAACAAGGGTATTGTGATGATGTGTGGCACCAAGTGGTTGGGAAAAGGGTTGGCTACGCCGAACTAGCATCCACTCTGAGCGTATTGAAATTCTCTTTAATTCCCTAATCCACATTTCATCCAAACGTCTGGTAGTATAGGTTTTTCTTTTCTCGTCTGCAGTAGGAATATTGAGTAACAGTAAGAGAGATCGATACTTTTGCCCGGACCCTTTACTCGTGGAGAATGGCTGGCTAAATCCGAATCCTACTGACTCACCCTCTATCCTCTAGATGGCACAGCTATGAGATAGATAATCTGTATCTACCACTAGTATGTGACAGCAAGTTAAAATTGAATTATGTCACAATTTTTTTAGCACAAAAGGCATGCAAAATTAAAGCGCCCCAAGCTGTAGTCTTTGCATGATGATTCTAGTTCAAATTATTCACTACATTACTTCATTTCTTTCTTTATTGATTGGCTAATGTTTCAAAGCCATGCAACAATTCCAAAGCTTTGATCCAAAAAATACTTTTTAATACTTCGATCACTAGACTATTACAATGGACCCACTCATAGCTACTCTATAGCTAATAATTATTGAAACTACCATGCTTATACCATTTGAATGTGCACACTTTAAAGCTATCTACTTTTTAGAAATGACGTTTACGTTAAGAGTAGCAGTAGTACACACCAATGCACTCTGATTGAATTGTACTGGTTTACTAACCCTCCAGCATGCATGGGTGAGAAGGTTAGCTTTTGTAGGTAACTTGAAAATATACACAGGTGGGTGTCACTGGCAGTATTGATGCCTGATTAGAATAGTCAATATGTTATTCTTTTGGTCTGAGATTATTTGGTAGGTGATAGAAAATGACAGTTCTATGCGGAAAAGCTAATTACTGCTACCTCTAATGTTATTAAATGGAGTCATGTGATCATTATACCAGCATCAAAACAAGTTAAACAAGTCCGTAGGTACACTCCACCTTATTCCAGTCAAGTCCAAGTTAATCCACCAGATGCACTAAGTGTAAACTGAAATATCCTGCGTGTCGCACGCGGTGGGAAATGTACCTCTCCTACAACTATCCCACGTAGAATAGAGCCAAATTTCACACAGTTATGAAACATGGCTCTATCCTACGTGGGATAGGTGTAGGATAGATAAATTTTCTACAGTGTGGGACATGAAGGAAATTCATTATTGGCCTAATGATGGGAGTAGAATCAATTGGACAATTGCTCAAAACAGCTAGGGGTAACAAGTATATTGTTACAAAGGACTATTTTCTAAATGACTGAAGCAACACTTCTTCCATCCCAAAGAGGTGGTGTCTCCAATTTCGTATAATTCATTCATAAATTTTTGTGCTAAGTTAAAAAAAGACAGAAAGAAATTTGTCTTCTTATTTTGTCCACAGGTAATGTGTGTCAATTTGCTTGCCCTCATATTCTGATCATTGACAAGGGATGGGAATTTATGAAATTGATTCTTTCTCAAGACTAAATTAAAACTTAGTGCAAGATTTCAAGTGCTTACACCTTCTGGTTAATTTGAATAACTGCTATTCAAGTCATGGCCTGTAGCTTAATTATTTCCATATTGCATAAGCTCCAACTTTTCAGAATAATGCTTCAAGGACAAACCACACCCATTGAACCAACACTCTATTAATTAACGTAGCCACACTATTAATTAACGTAGCCACACTATAACCATCACAGCAATCCCTAGGTAGGCTGACCTAGACTACCGAGCTTCTTCTCTGATTGCACAGAACTCTTGCTTGAGGACTTTCACAAAACTCAACATCGAACCCTTGCAGCTGGGCCACTGTTTAAATAACCCAACTACCAGGGAAGGTGAAACACAATGGATGGCATTAGGAACATAATCTACACTAATTACTAAGATAATTTTCTATGACATATGTTTATGTTCTCATGGGCTAATGTTTATGTTCTTGACTCCTTCAATGCATTCCTTTCTCTACATGGTAGGCAGTCCCACAACAATTCAGTAAGTTACTATAATTCACTTTTACCGACAGTTGATGTCTTTATTCTAGTATAGATAAATATCACCGTGACAACAAGATAAGCTTGAATAGAGGTGTTTTATCAGAATGACAAGAAAAACAGTGTAAGATGGCTTTATACAGTAGATTTTTGTCATTGTCTGTTTGTCTGTCAGCAGTTGTTCTCAAACTGGCAAATATTTAAGCATAACAAAGCAGCAAGTTGAAGTACTCGGATTAGGTTCCCATTGTGTCCCGTTTATTTTTTCTATTTTGCCTTTTCAAAAAACGTGAATACAAATCACTTTTCTAAAAATAACGTATATTCGTATATTACTGATTCACAAATGTTGAATCATTGATGGTAGGAGCATTACCACAAAAACAACAAAAGTAGAAACAATTTTTTTGGGCACATTGTTTCTTCCCAAGTCCAAAATCCCAACATCTTTAACTGACTTACTAACAGGTGAATACTGTAACCATATTGCCATGCGCACTGATGGTATTCTTCCAAACAGCTGATGGTATTTGCAGCGATTGAGATTCAAATTAGTTTTGAGTTAAATTACTTGGATTGAATTGTACAGAATTGGCTGTTCTTAAGGGATATAACAAGTGGCACTAATACAACCACCAAGTCTGAATAATACATTAATCATCACCAAGGAGACATAATAAATACGATACCTAGCTAGTTGAGAAACGCAATTAAACAAATTTGTGCTAGAAGGTTTAATCGCTGAGAATGGCACAAAATTAATGTGAGCGCGCCGAGAAGGACAGAAACTGCAGGAAGGAAGTGCAGCCTGCCTTAATTCATTTTCCAATCCTTGCAAGTAGAGTCTACATCATCCTGATCAGATATAGGAGGGATCTTTTCCACAATCTTCTCTGCCCAGCATTCCAGTTCTTTGGCTTTCCTTCTCTCGTCATCCAGTATCCGTCTCTTCCTAGCTTCATCCATTTCATCACACCTCAGTTTTTCAGCTCTTTCCCATTCTGTATTCAATTCCTGCTCACATTTTGCTTCCTTGATCTGGGAGTCCTTCAACAATGCTGCCATAACGTGCATCACATGCGCTAAAGAAGGTTCAGCTGTAATTGCTCTCACGAGTGTTGGTGTGGACGAACCTGCCTCTGTACCTGCAGGTGTAGGTGGAGACGAAATTGTTTACTCATCAGACATCTCCGCAGAACCTCGTTTCCATTATTGTATTTTTCGTTCTAGTGTCAGCATCACCAAGGTTCGCGGAATCTCCCGAACGTAAGGTGTACTGGCCTGGTGTGTGTGTGTGTGTGTGTGTGTGTTGTATGTCCCGGGTTAAGTCCAAGCCATACCTCCTCATGGTACCCGGGGGTAACAGGGGTTCTTTGAGAACTACTGGCCAACATGATTGGTTGACAAGGTCTATAGTTCACCTATTTGTATTTTGTTCTGGCATTGTCAGTTGCTTGGTGAAGGCTGTGTTTAAGAACACTGCAGTGGTGTTGCTAGCCCTCAGTGTTTTAGATACGCATTTATAAGTTTGACAGAGATGTGCTCATTGCATGGGCCAAGTGGTGACCGGAGGAAGGTTAGGGCATTTCTGTTAGTTGGAACATGCGGACTCTTGTGGATGCTGAAGGTCCAATAGCAACGGCAGTGACAAGGAATAGTGGTAGAGGAGTGACTGGACACGAAATCAGCTTTTATGGTGCACATTTTTAAAGAGTATGGCATGAATATTGTAGGCATTAGTGAAACAAAATGGTTTGGGCTACGTAAGTACAAAGTGAATGACCATCTTATACTGCACTCTGGTCACCCAGTACCTGCAGAGGATGAGGCAGTAGAGAGGAATGAGGGTGCAGGTATTGTTTTAGACCCATACATGGCTAGGTTGTGGAAGGAGGGTGGTGAGGTGTGGAAGCCTATTAGCTCTCACATTGTGAGTGCTAGAAGAGTTCAGTGATAGGAGGCACCCTGCAGTACCACCTGTTTTCCTTTACATACTTAGGTGTATGCTCCTACCCACAGGGCTAGTCAAGAGGACAAGGACAGGTTCCTTGATGATTTGCAGGCTGAAGTTGATAGTGTTAGTGCTCTGGATTTGCTGCTTATAGCTGGAGACTTCAATGCAAGGGTGGGCTGTGGTGCTAGAGGAGACTCTTGGGATGGTGTGCATGGTCAGTATGGTGTAAGTCACTTGAATGAGAACAGTGAAGCTATGTTGTCCTAGTGTGCTCAGAATGGTTTGGCTGTGATGAATACCATGTTCCAGAAGAAGAGAATACACCAGTACACTTGGCAGCACCCTGGAAGTAAGAAGTGGCACTGTATCGACTACATACTGATGAGGCAAGCACAGAGAAGCAGTGTTATGACGTGAGTGTCTTGAGGTCTGCTGACAGCTGGATGGATCATAAGTTGCTTCGTGGGAAGCTGAAGATCAGGCCCAGCACTAAGAGAGCACAAGCAGTGACAAGGAAGTGGTTTGATGTGAATGGCCTCAAGAATGACAGGATACGTGACCATTTTGTAGAAAAGGCAAAGGAATTAATTGAAGGAAGCTGGGATAAGGTGACAAGTGGACAGGAGATGTGGGAGACCATCAGAGCTAGTATGGTTGATGCTACAAAACCAATGTTAGGGTGGGAAGTGAAACCAGATTGGTTCAAAGACAAGGGAAACCAGCTAAAGGAGCAGATAGACAAGAGGAACGCGTTGTTCCAGAGGTGGCTGAGGTCTAACAGTAATGGAGACCGGCAGAGGTATGTCATGCAGAGGAGGTGTGTAAATTCAGCTGTGAAGAAGGCAATAAATGAGTGGATGCAGGAGAAGGCCAAGGCAGTGGAAGTGGGAATGTTGACTAGAGGTGGGTCTATATGGAAGAGTTTGAGAGAATTGCAGCGTGGGAAGGCAGGATTAAGACCAGTGAAGACCAAGATCACTAGGAAAGCAAATGGAGAGTCATGTGAGAGTGTGAAACAAACTGTGGATCGATGGCAGGAACATTTCAGTCATGTGCTGAACATTCCAAGTCAGTTTGTGGAGGAGACAGTGTCATCTGTAACAGACATGAGAGTAAGAGAAGAATTAAGTGAACCCCCCTCAGAGGATGAGATTTTGGCTGCTATAGGTACCTTGAAGAGTGGCAAGGCTAGTGGGAAGAATGATGTGCTGCCTGAAATGTTAGTGTTATGGAGTCAGCATGCTGGATAGTGTAGTTCAACTGTTCCAGCAGGTCTGGGAGGAAGGCAGTGCTCCCTCTGAGTGGAAGGATGCGATGATTGTTCTCATCCACAAGAAGGGTGACCTCAGCCTGTGCGATAGCTGGCATGGCATTAACCTCCTGGATGTCGGAGGGAAGCGTTATGCAAAGATTATCCAGTGTAGACTTCAGGCTGTGGCTGAAGAGGTGTTGTTGGACTCTCAACGTGGGTTCAGGCATGGTAGAGGCTGTGTAGATATGATATTTAGTGCTAGACAGGCCATTGAACATCACACCAAGACTTTTATTCTTTTTGTAGATCTTCAGAAAGCCTATGACTCTATTCCTCGCAGGGTTCTGTAGTGGGTGTTAGAGAAGTACGGGATTCCTGAGCCAATGCTGAAGTTTATTCATTCTCTCCATGATGACATGAAGGCTGAGGTAACAGTAGATGGGTGTCTCCAGAACTTGAAGTGTGCAATGGTCTGAGACAAGGGTGTACTTGCCCCTATACTGTTCATTTGTACATCAATCTGGTAATTAAACAATGGATGGATAAGTGTGCTGGGATTGGAGTAAATGTGTTGTATAAGTGTGAAGGAAAGCTTGTTGGAGAGAGGACTAGACTACCGTGCACTGAGAGGATAATGGAGCTTCAGTTTGCAGATGACTTGGCAGCTGTAGGGACCACGAGGGAGAGAGCATGAATAGAGCTGCAACCATATTATGGGACCTGAGCATTGTAAAGACCACGTTGATGGTTGTTGGAAGTGAGGATGAGGCTGACCTTAGACTGTTGAAGCTAGGAGATGATGATGAAGTTGAGTGTGTGAGGGATTTTAAGTACTTGGGATCCATTGTTGAGGCCAGGGGTGGTGTAGTGAAATAGGTAGGAGAGAGGATAGCCAAGGCGAGCCAGTTTTCAAGGACAGTAACCTGTCACTGAAGACTAAGAGAATGGTGTATAGGTCTGTGGTCCTTGGTGTGCTGCCCTATGGATCAGAGACATGGGCTACCAAGAGAGACATGAGGTCTTCCACAACAGGTGTCTCAAGGGAATCTTGGGCATGACTGCACAGCAACAGAGGGCAGAACACCTCAGCAATGTACAAATTGCTAAGCAGTGCGGGATGGAGGAGTGCATGGAAGACTTGATTACAGCAAGAAGACTGAGGTGGCTGGGCCATGTTGTGCAGATGGATGAGGAGAGAATTCTGAAGAAGTTATTGTTTGGTTGGTTGCCTGAGAGAAGACCTGCTTATAGGACTAAGCTGAGATGGAGGGACAGAGTGAGAAAGGATTTGAGAAGTTTTAACATAGATGAGAAGATGTGGTATGTGACGGCACAGAATAGGGGGAACTAGAGGAGGAAGATGCTATAGAGAGAAGGTTTGAGAAAGAAGAACAGAGAAGAGCTAGGAAGACTGCTACTCCACCTGAGACAAATATGCCTATAAAATGTGTCACTTGCCAGCGAACCTTCCGGAGGAACCAGGACTATACCAGACATAGATGTGTTATGTCACGTCCTAAAGGACAAGTGATGGCTGGGCCACTATGAGCCCATGTGATGACCATTTCTGCCAAGTCTGCATGTATGTAGGAGCATCACTTTGCTGGGTGGCCCCCTTTCAAGTTCAAGTGTGTGTGTGTGTGTGTGTGTGTGTGTGCAGTGTGTATGTATGTATGTATGCATGTATGTATGCATATTGTAGTGATTGTGTCTTTGGCTCAGGGCCGGAGATCCTGATTTCAAGCCCCACTCTGGCAACTTTCCATTTGGTTTTCGACCTTCCACTTGCCTTTTATCAGCCTCACTAGTCCACCCAGCTGTAGATTGAGTACCTGACATTTGCTGGGATGCTAATTCAAGGCCTTTTCTCATGAAACTGTGATTGGTGGGACTTCGGGTGCCCACACCACTTGCTGTGAGGAAAGTCTGTTCTCCTGTGAGTTCCTAGCCCTGCGCAGAAGCTTTGCTTGTACGTAGGGCCTGCCGGATTATGCTCGACATTTTTAGAATTTTTTTTTTTATTCCAAGAAAATGTGTTATTATTCCAAAAGAATTGTATATTATTCCATAAATTTTCTTATTCTCTTATTATTCCAATTAGGAATAAGTGAAATAGTGATGACTCTACATAAAGTTGGTACGTAATGACATGAATGAGTAAATGAATTAGTCTCTCTTACTGATATAATGAATTACTCAATATAGGGGATTCATTCTTTATATTGCTAGCTACTCTTTCAATGAAAACCTTAAACATCCTCATAAAAATGTTCAATGAATGGAGAAATCGCACTCTGCTACAGCTGAAAAAAGTTCGAGAAACTGTTTAGCATAATTCTCCAGATGACTTGCTGACTCTGAGCCTGAGCTGACAGCTCTCCCTGTATTTCAAACTTTTTTTCATTTTTGGAAATACAATACAAGCCCAGCTGCTTTAATCAAATAATGAAGATTTATCTTACAACCACATTTCTAAACGTTTATGTCCTTGTTGTATAAGAGAAGGAGAGAGAGAGAGCACTATTGATTTTCTTTATAATTAAGGATTATATAAACTAATTATTCTCATTTTCCCTTTATTATTCTCCTAAATACCCTTATTATTCTAGAATTATTCCACTATTCTATTTCATGTCTATTATTCCAGAAAAATGCTAGCATAATCTGGCAGCTTGCACGGCTCACAGTACCTGCTTAGTGCACAGGAATACTCTGCCAGGTGCGCATAACCGCTAGTGGTTGCAAGAGAATTTGCATGCATGTATATACGCATGCATGTATGCATATATTTAAATACATGTATGCATATATTTAAATACACTCATGCATGCATATATATATATATATATATATATATATATATATATATGTATAACATACAAAAAAAAACTAGAAAGTTGTAGACAGGGCTATTGTGATAAGAAGCTTTACATATCGAGATGAATCCAGCAGATACTACTAACTATGAGATTAGTTTAGAGCTGATATGTATGTTATGTATATAATAAATGTATACTGTCTTTGGCAGTGTGGTAGGAGAAGGAGGACATGGTGGCAACTGCCCCCCACCAACAGTGGTGGGGGCACAGCCCCCCAGTTTTTCACTCACTCTCCAGCTGTAAATAGTTGAGGGGGCAAAGTTGCGTGCATATGTACACTTGAAAAAATATTAATATGATATTATATAATCAAAACCGTGTGATATTGGCTTATATATAGTACAATATGGTGAAAGCTACACATGAACTGTTCCAAAGTATGTATCTAATATTATCTCCATAAAATTTTCAGCTAATAGCTTGCAAAATTAGCTAATTTGTATTAGAACCCGTTGCTATATTGTTACTAGGTGTACTAACTTGGTAAGTGTGCACTATTTTTTGCCTTTAGGTATATAAACTGTGCATACTAACCACCCTTGGGGTATTGCTATTTTTGAGTTTTAGTTTAATAGAATAGGCCGGATAAAGCTATGTGAGGCCTGGATATGATATGTGAGGGTCTACTACCCTCTCATATCCGACCTATACGGGGACCAGCCCTAGTTCACAACTTTCCAGCAGCCCTAGTTCTGACAACTCTCCTGCTGACACTCATACCCGCAGGAATTTACCATAGCTAGCTGCTTAACTGTTTACCGCAGAGCAGAGCAGCCCAGGGTAGAGTTAGATCTGGAGATAACAGCTGGCAGCTACAATGCTAAAGTAAACCTGCTAGGTGTGCTTCAATTGAATTTTAATTGAATTTTAATTTTGGGCCGGAAATTCCCTTGACACCTATTTGTGCGAAAATGCTGATAAACCAAGTTGCTAGTGGAAACTGGCGGGTAAACGGGTTCTAAAATAGTTAGAGCATGCGCTCAGGTACTGGTGGATTTAGTGCACAAAGCCCTCGGGCCTATGGCCCTTGGGCTTCAGTGCACTAAATCCACCAGTACCTAAGCGGGTATGCTTTAACTATTACATATTGCAGTAGCTATCAATTAATAGCTAAGTCTCTTTTTAGATTTACTAGATCTCAGGTAGCAGCTATGTCAAGACATGTCTCATCTAAGTTAAACAGATTACTCAAAGTTTAGTAGGTAATCAGAATTCATAGAGACGTTTAGCTACAAGTGAAGCATTAAACATTAACCAAGTTTCCTCATTAACATTGCTTGTACTTGTTTGTTATGTCAGCATGGGGATGCAAAATGCTAGTAAAGGTATACCTATTGAATGGTTGCAATAGCATCAACTAAATCAACCCAAAACACATGCTGTGATAGTGGGCAAATGCCTTCAAACATTTCCATTAGGGGCAGTTGCCTTCCCCCATGGAGCCCTTCATTTCATGAACGTAGCCATTGGCTTAGAAAATAGAAAAATATTAATTTTAATAGGGTTACAGTTGCAAAATTTAATTACAAGCACTTTCAAATTCTATTTACTTTGTTTGTTCACGTCAATTCAAATCAATTGACTCATTAATTCATCTGTGGCGTTTTTCTAAGGACATTACATTGCTACTTCATTGACATCAAATGCTAACTTCATAGCTCGCATAAATACATGCCTAGTTCAGCCTCGATAAAATGCACGCTATGCCATGACAGATATTATGTACTTTCCCTGGTAGAAATTACAATTAATTTGCAGTAATGCTGCTGATGATCAGGTGACATTCCCTGCAAAATTTGAAAATTTCACCTTATCCTGTACCTAATTTTTGCTGGACTGTTGTATACTAAGAAATGAATCTAGGAGGGTCACTAAAAAAATTCATTATATTGTAGTAGGGCTAATTGATGGTAAAATACAGACACTATCTTCTGGTGATACCAGTGCATATATGCAAAAGCATGGTGCATTTTGTTATATAGCTATTGGATTTTTTTTTTAACCAAATCCAGAGCATTCACATTCCCATGAGGTTTACTATAGACATATTTCTAATGAATAAAGTATTTGCTAGCTGGATGTAAGTAAATGTATATACATACACAACTATAGCTAATGTTTCAAAGTTTGTACTGTCAAGTTGAAGGGATAATAGCTAGCTATAGAGGTAGCTACTAAATAATATTTTCAAGTTTGCTACTAATAAAATCAGTCAAGTTCTTGCTTTCATCATATCCATTTCATGATAGGATGAGTTTTTCCAGATCGAGTGCAACTTTTAGAGTCAGTGTCACAATTATAGCCGTTGGGGCAACAATGTTTCTTATCAGAGCAGCAGGTGGCATCAACGGAAGGACAACAACCGGACTGTGTACTGCTGATAGGGCAGCACGTGTTGTTTACTGGGCAAGGTGAATTTCCAGGACAGACATCTCCTTTGCCTGCTTTGGGATTTGCTTTTGCTGCAGCCAACTTCAAGAATTTGGTGGTATCGACAAAGGGATAGCAGTTCTTGTCACCAAGTTGTCCACATTTGTAACCACTTATACAGCAGCTAGGATCTGGACAAATAGTGTTTTTCACTTCGGTACCGCTCTTGGGCTTCAATTTAGGAGAAGGTTTCAAGGCAGGTAGAGTGTCTCCAAAGGTGGACGTTATGTACTGATTATGCTCACTATGTGAGCCTGGGGAGCAGCATTCTGGACGACCAAGACAGCACCCACCATGGCCAGTGGTATTTATATTTGAACAGCAGATATAGCATGTGTAATCAAGCTACATTACACAGATTCAATTCTAAGAGGCAAATATATCTGTATATAGCTCATACCTGGTGGGGCCTAGCGGAGACTACCGCCATAGAACACAATAAGCTGCTAAGGATAAGAAGCATGTCGAAGGGATCGGGCTGAACTTGGCTAACAAGGACACCCACAACAAAGCAGACTGCTTAACGAGTTACGAAATTCTCTGATTATATAGAAAGAGTGCGCGCTAGCAGAATTGGTGGGCCAGAGGAAGAAAAAGCCCGTTTCCGTCCTCAGCACTGGTAATAACTATTGTGCCGTTCTCAGCGATCAACCTTCTACCACAAATCTGTTTTATTAGCTAATTCCGTTTCTTAACTACCTAGGCATAATTTATTATTCCTTGGTTATGATTCATGTATTATTTCAGACTTGGTGGTTATGTTAGTACCTTCTTGTTATATCCCATAAGAACAGCTAACTTGCCCCTTAAACGCGCGTGCGGGTACCGTTTTATCTCCTAAAAACATCCAAATTATGGGATAATTCCTGCGTAACGCTTATTTTTCAAGTCCCAAAAAGTTACTGCGACTGGTTACTATGCCATTAAAAACCCTTTACCAGACTTAATTACAAAACTTCGAGTAATTTAATTCAAAACTAGGTTGAAGCTCTCACTGTAAAAATCATCTGTTGGGAAGAATGCCATCAGTGCGCATGCGCAAAAGGCTCTCCCCACCATACCCCCTCCCTACTGTGTAGTCTGACCTTATTGTGTATTTCTTGTCTTTTTTACCAGTTGTATTGCTGATCTTTTACCCGTTACACTATTCGTCCAGTAAAAGTCAGTCATCAGTTTGTCACACAACCCAAAATCTGCATTAGGACATACATGAAGACATGATTTTATTCTTGACTCCATGTGCCACACCTATTATCTCAATAGTCCCCGCTTCTTCCTTTGCCCCAGCTTCATTTGCTTTCAATTATATAATTCCTTCGGATTTTATTTCCCTTAATAAAGAGGCTGGTCATGTCTGACAAAATGAAATAATAGGTTTGTCAGTGGCAGGAAAAAAAAGGACTTTCCTCCCCAAATCCCTAAGATAAGAGTCATAGTAGCTATGACATTATAGACAAACTTAGGCCCTGGCAGATTTTGCTAGCATTTATTCAGAATAATAGGCATAAAATTTGCATAGAGGAATAATTCTAGAATAATATAAACATTTAAAAGAAAGAAATGGAAATAATCAGTATGTTTAGCTAGTCCATAATTAAAAAAGGAAATCAATGATGTTTCTTCTTTTTCGTTTACAACAAAATGTCAGAAATATTTAGAGACGTGGTTATAAGGCAGATCTTAATTACTTGATAAAGCAGCTGCGTTTGCGTCGGCCACTCTAAAATGGAAGCACTGTCAGCTAAGGCTCAGCAAGTCATCTGGGGGATCATGGTAGCTAAACAATTTCTTTCTTGAGCAATTAAATTGTCCTACTGCATCAGAATCGACAAGAAAACATTAATTATTACCAACTGGCCTATGAATTTGAAGGGAAAAGAAAGTGCTTTCACTGCTGAGCATAGTAAAATGTTCGACCCTAATCCACATATTTAACTAAACTTTTCATCTGCAGCAGAATATGTTTTCTACATTCATTAAATAGTTTTAAAATTAGCTGGAATATAGAATTTTCTATATTGAGTAATCCAGAATGTGTACCCGGCTTGGGTTAGGCTTATAGCTACATTGACTTCACAAGCTTATTTGAGAAACGATTCAAAGTGGACTATGAAGCTTTTGTTACAAGCTACTTCACTAGCTTACTGAGTTGCCATGTGATACATACTGTTCGATCAATTTGGGCTACCAGAGAGAGTAGTAAATAGTGTAAAGCATGTTACTTCAGCTCAAAATTCCCTTCTACCAATTTGGCTTGCAGTTTAAACAATAAAAGGAGGACTGAAAAAAAACATACCAGGAAGTTTATCATCCTGACTGGCGAATTTGTTGGTATTTTACTGAGTAGCACCAAAGAGCACCGTGGGCGAATCCACATATTTGGATGACAGATTCACACTCTTTTGTATTTAATTGAATCCTGCAGAGACAGCTGTATTGAGCAGCAATTACAATGACAAGAAAATCTCTGGACAGGGTTGCAAAGGAGGAAGAATTTCATAAGGAAAGAGAATGCGTACATTCATAATTTTGGTCAAGAAGTAAGAAGTAACATGGCTCTCTGCAGTACTTGAGAAAGTTGCTAGTCTTGTCTCCTACTTTGTTAGGTTAGAAGTCAAGATGATCATGTGATGAGGTGCCAAGTATATCATATTCATAGGCAAGCAGCACCCTCAAGAATGTTCTAAGATACATTCTTATATCTTGGCTCAAGTACTTGTCAAATGTGTACCAGAATTTTTTTCTTTTTTGGAGAATAACTACCAGCATAACAATAAATAGCTAATAATTATAGTGAAGCAGTGAAAAGTGGAGGGGCTGAGGTTACCACTTTCAAAATAATGAGGTAGTTGCTCTCTATGCCTCCTTTCTCCTTAGATTACTTCTTCTTCAAACCCAATCCTGTAGGCAAGTGAGGCTTACCGGGGCTCATGTGAATGCCCTTTTTGAGTCATGATGACAATTATTTTTAATGAATTTTCTACTTTAAATGTTTATTTCATACAATTCATGTCATGCATAGATTTTTATAGAATAGTCAATATACATGAACACTCAATTAATGCATTGATCAACTTCACTACAACATCATGAGGACAACATACACTGTATACTAAAAAGTATCTAAGCAGTTCATGGAATATTTTAAATATATAACAGAAAGAATGAAATGATGCTTAAAGGACATGCAATTGTTTTAGAAACAAGTTTCTACATTTTGAATAAATTATACTGATAAATATATTGTGGTGTGCATTAGACGAACCTGCTGATGCCACATTTCTTCAGAAAATGTATTCATTTGGAAACTCTGCCTCTATAAGGGTGACATTTGGTCCTCCAGCTAGAAAAGCCTCTTCCTCCCTAGAAATCATTATAAAGTATAACTATGCCACTGACATCAGCATGTTCTATGGTGCTGCAAAGCGGTCTCTTAATGTATAAGAACCAATTGTCGGTAGTTATAATATTAAAAGATGAGTCTGTTCAATTTTGCTTTTGGCCTTTCCATTAGCTTTCTGTTAGAGCTCCAGTAAGTCTTTTGGAGAAAAATCTTTTACAAATTGTAACTTTAACTCCAAGATTCCAGTTCACTCTAACGGCTATTATTATTATAAGCTAATAAATATAGAAGACAAATAAATGCTAGGTGTAAACGCTTATATAGAAATACATTACTATTGTACCATTCTTGCCTTTTTAAAAAAAATTCCATTATTACTACTCCAGTATAAAATTTTCTCCCATAAATTAGTAGTATTGTATAATTCAGTATGGTATAAGTCAACAGCCGACATTCCAGCTCTGACAAATCCTCATAATAATAAACATTTTAAATTCATTTATATAACATTCTTGCCTATCATACTTTATATAACATGAAATTGTTATGAACTTGCAGTAATTTTTGAGTTCAGACTAGTGGCAAGGGCTACTGCACACAGCATACAAATGGGGGGTAGCTCAGAATTTTGGGGGAGAAGTTTGGAAAAATTGAACCCTGATATAAATTAGAGAGTGGTTTCCTTCACCCAAAGCCAAGAAAAGCAGTTGTGTGTATGTGCGTATGTGTGTACTTGTGCAAGTGTGCATGCATGTATGTGTGTGTGTGTGCATGTGTGTGTGTGTGTGTGTGTGTGTGCGTGTGTGTGTGTGTGTGTGTGAGTGCATGTGTGTGAGAGCTGTATATATGGTTTATAAGATGTTCTGGCTCAGAGCCTGTGTTTATGAGATTAAGTCCCACTCTGGCAGACTTTTTTCCTATCTGATCCACCCAGCTAGTAGTTGGGTACCTGGCATTTGCTGAGGTACAAATTCAAGGCGCTGAATAGCAATGCCCATTGTGGTATTTTGGGTGCCCACACCACTTACTGTGAGGAATGGCCTGTTCTCCTGTGAGATTCTAGCCCAGCTCCTGTTGCACAGCTCATAGTGCCTATTTAGTGCACAGGTATCCCAACTTCACCCCGCCAGGTCTGTATGACTTGCTAACAGCAGCAAGAGAATTTGCATTTTTTCATTTTGTGATTATCCGTGTATGTATGTATGTATGTATGCATGTATGTATGTATGTATGTATGTATGTATGTATGTATGTATGTATGTATGTATGCATGTATGTATGTATGTATGTATGTATGTATGTATGTATGTATGCATGTATGTATGTATGTATATATATATATATATATATATATATAATTGGCGAGCGAGCGTAGCGAGCGAGACACTTACAGGGGTAACACAATCGAAAATCGGGGATGTTTGTTTATTTATTTATTTATTTGTATATATGTATGGACGTATGTATGTCATTTTGTACTTTGACCCTCGCGTTTTTGTGTTAGTTATGTGGTCGACCCCGTCCCAAATTGCACTAAACAGAATCCTCTGGTTTATCGATCAGTACCCGTATCACCCTAGAAATTGAATTGTTTACCTTTTTGAATTTTTTGCGGGTGCAGTTAAAACTTGAAAACTTAAGGGACTTCCATTTCTATTCGAGTTAGTGGCGGTGGTAAGTCAATGCGCTCTTTGTCATGGTTATAAGCCATGCGCAACAGTATTTACTTGAAAATACATTGTCCACTAGACTACCGCGAAGGTAAGTCTGTGTAGGTGCATGTCCAGTTGTGTCAAAGCATTGTGTGTTACAACCACTACTTAGCTAAAGAATATCACAAAGAAAACGTTTAAATAACGTGTATTGTTTCGTTGTTGTTTTTTCCTTCCAAGCAGTTGCAGAGAGTTGTTACTATGGCACTGAAATCCCTTTACCCTGTATGCTAAATAAAAAAACTGGACCTTATTTTCAGTAGCTTCAGTGTTAGAAGTCAAAATCATTCATATAAAAATAGTACAGTCTTTAGGCTCGCTCGCCATTTGTGCTCAAGCACATCACTAGTATATAATACTTATAGCACGAGTCAGAGTACAATATGGGAAAATATTTTACGAGCACGCAAAATATTTTCACGAGCCAAAGGCGAGTGAAAATGTGGCGTGAGAGTAAAATATCATTCCCATATTGTACGACGAGTGTGATAAGTGATTTATTGCTTCTTTGAAATTTTTCTCAACCGGTTACAATACAATTTTCATTGATTTTACTCGCTACGCGCGCTACAAGTAGCGTACAATATAAACCGTACAATATGGGAGAATACAGAACGCTCGCGTGATGCGGAAATATTCAAGTAAAAATATCAAAGCTGCAATAAATATACATATATGTATGTATGTATGTATGTATATATGCATGCATGTATATATGTATGTATGTATGCATGCATGTATGTATGTATGTATGTATGTATATATATATATATATATATATATATATATATATATATAATTTATAGCCCGTTACCCGAGCGACTGCGCTTGTCGTTAAGAACTATAAATCTGATATAGTCTGGTATGCTCGTATGAAAATGTATTAGCGGGGAAAAGTCTGATATAGTTCTTAGCAACCATAATTATGGTAGAAGGCAGATCAAAGCAAAATGGAATAATGAAGAGTTTGGGTACTTTAATACAATTACTAAGATAGCTAACGCTATACTTTGCTCGTTGTTTATGTTCTGGCTATAAAATAGTTATAAACCAAAATCATTAGGTTTGTATTTCGATTTATAAATCCTCGCCACTCGGGCTGCGCCCTCGTGTCTCGGAGTTTATAAATCGCATACAAACCTCAATTTTGGTTTATAACTATAACATATACATATATGTATGTATGTATGTATGTATGTATGCATGCATGTATATATGTATGTGTGTGTTTATGTGTGCTGTGTGGTGTAGTGGTTGTGTACTTGGCTCAAGCCCCACCCTGGCAACTTTCCATTTGGTTTTGCACGTGCTTTCTACCAGCCCCACCAGTCCACCCAGCTTTGATTGGGGACGTGCCATTTGCTGGGGTGCAAAATCAAAGCCCTTTCTCATGAAACAGCAATTGATGTGACTTCAGGTGCCCACACCACTTGCTGTGAGGAAAGGCCTGTTCTCCACATAGTTCCTAGCCCGGCTCCAAGAGCTTTGCTTGCATGGCTCACAGTGCCTGCTTAGTGCACAGGCATCCTGGCTCTGCCAGGTGTGCATAACTGCCTGCGGTTGCAAGAAAATTTGCATGCATGTATATAAGCATGCATGCATGTATGTATGTAAATATGTACATATGCATGCAAATATGTATATATGTATAACATACAAAAATAACGAGAAAGTTGTAGACAGGGCTATTGTGATAAGAAGCTTTACATATCGAGATGAATCCAGCAGATACTACTAACTAAGGGATTAGTTTAGAGCTTCCATGCTGGTTGTATTTAAAGTAATGCATGTTGTGGTAGGAGAAGGAGGACATGGGACAACTGCCCTCCCCCCCCCCCCCCCCCCCCCCCCCTCCCACTAATAGTGGCAGCGGAGGGGGGCACAGCTCCCCAGTTTTTCACTTGATCCCCAGCTGTAAATGGTTGAAGGGGACAAAGGTTGTGTGCATTACACTTGAAAAAAGCCTACTAAGATATTATAATCAAAACAATGTGATATTGGCTTATATATAGTACATAATAGTAAAGCCACACAAGTAATGTTTCAAAGGGGCTTATTGAGGTTGACAGATATATTGCATTATATATTGCTTTTCCTGGTAGAAATTACAATTAATTCATAATAATATCTGCTGAAGATCAGTGACATTCCCTGCAAAAATGTAAATGTCTCCTTAGCCTGTTCCTATTTTTTGTTTGAACAGTTGCATACAAAGAAATGACTACCTTGTTGTGTAGCAGTTGAGAAGAGTCTTGATCTTCAATCAGTAGAACCAATCTGTTAGTGGCTCGAGATATGTATGTCTTGGCAGCATATATCTCTGCAGCTCTCACGAAGCTGTCATCACCAGGGAAGACTTTGAGGATATGGGCAATAGGCCAAGTTTGTCCTTTCAGAACCTCATGCTAGACAGATACCAAGTCTCCTATCTTGAAGTTATAGGTTGGTCGACATTTCCACATTGCTCCATGGACTGCAAGCAGTGAATGAGCCATCGAAGCCACAGTAGTTTGTTCTGGCATTGTCAGTTGCTTGGTGAAGGCTGTGTTTAAGAACACTGCAGTGGTGTTGCTAGCCCTCAGTGTTTTAGATACGCATTTATAAGTTTGATAGAGATGTGCTCATTGCATGGGCCAAGTGGTGACCGGAGGAAGGTTAGGGGATTTCTGTTGGTTGTTGGAACATGCAGACTCTTGTGGAGGCTGAAGGCCCAATAGCAACGGCAGTGACAAGGAATAGGGGTAGAGGAGTGACTGTGGACACGAAATCAGCTATTATGGTGCAAGTTTTTAAAGAGTATGGCATGAATATTGTAGGCATTAGTGAAACAAAATGGTTTGGGCTACGTAAGTACAAAGTGAATGACCATCTTATACTGCACTCTGGTCACCCAGTACCTGCAGAGGATGAGGCAGTAGAGAGGAATGAGGGTGCAGGTATTGTTTTAGACCCATACATGGCTAGGTTGTGGAAGGAGGGTGGTGAGGTGTGGAAGCCTATTAGCTCTCGCATTGTGAGTGCTAGAAGAGTTCAGTGATAGGAGGCACCCTGCAGTACCACCTGTTTTCCTTTACATACTTAGGCGTATGCTCCTACCCACAGGGCTAGTCAAGAGGACAAGGACAGGTTCCTTGATGATTTGCAGGCTGAAGTTGATAGTGTTAGTGCTCTGGATTATAGCTGGAGACTTCAATGCAAGGGTGGGCTGTGGTGCTAGAGGAGACTCTTGGGATAGTGTGCATGGTCACTATGGTGTAGGTCACTTGAATGAGAACAGTGAAGCTATGTTGTCCTAGTGTGCTCAGAATGGTTTGGCTGTGATCAATACTACGTTCCAGAAGAAGAGAATACACCAGTACACTTGGAAGCACCCTGGAAGTAAGAAGTGGCACTGTATCGACTACATACTGATGAGGCAAGCACAGAGAAGCAGTGTTATGATGTGAGTGTCTTGAGGTCTGCTGACAGCTGGATGGATCATAAGTTGCTTCGTGGGAAGCTGAAGATCAGGCCCAGCACTAAGAGAGCACAAGCAGTGACAAGGAAGTGGTTTGATGTGAATGGCCTCAAGAATGACAGGATACGTGACCATTTTGTAGAAAAGGCAAAGGAATTAATTGAAGGAAGCTGGGATAAGGTGACAAGTGGACAGGAGATGTGGGAGACCATCAGAGCTAGTATGGTTGATGCTGCAAAAGCAATGTTAGGGTGGGAAGTGAAACCAGATTGGTTCAAAGAGAAGGGAAACCAGCTAAAGGAGCAGATAGACAAGAGGAACGTGTTGTTCCAGAGGTGGCTGAGGTCTAACAGTAATGGAGACCGGCAGAGGTATGTCATGCAGAGGAGGTGTGTAAATTCAGCTGTGAAGAAGGCAATAAATGAGTGGATGCAGGAGAAGGCCAGGGCAGTGGAAGTGGGAATGTTGACTTTGAGGTGGGTCTATATGGAAGAGTTTGAGAGAATTGCAGCGTGGGAAGGCAGGATTAAGACCAGTGAAGACCAAGATCACTAGGAAAGCAAATGGAGAGTCATGTGAGAGTGTGAAGCAAACTGTGGATCGATGGCAGGAACATTTCAGTCATGTGCTGAATATTCCAAGTCAGTTTGTGGAGGAGACAGTGTCATCTGTAACAGACATGAGAGTAAGAGAAGAATTAAGTGAACCCCCATCAGAGGATGAGATTTTGGCTGCTATAGGTACCTTGAAGAGTGGCAAGGCTAGTGGGAAGAATGATGTGCTGCCTGAAATGTTAGTGTTATGGAGTCAGCATGCTGGATAGTGTAGTTCAACTGTTCCAGCAGGTCTGGGAGGAAGGCAGTGCTCCCTCTGAGTGGAAGGATGCGATGATTGTTCTCATCCACAAGAAGGGTGACCTCAGCCTGTGCGATAGCTGGCATGGCATTAACCTCCTGGATGTCGGAGGGAAGCGTTATGCAAAGATTATCCAGTGTGGACTTCAGGCTGTGGCTGAAGAGGTGTTGTTGGACTCTCAACGTGGGTTCAGGCATGGTAGAGGCTGTGTAGATATGATATTTAGTGCTAGACAGGCCATTGAACATCACACCAAGACTTTTATGCTTTTTGTAGATCTTCAGAAAGCCTATGACTCTATTCCTCGCAGGGTTCTGTAGTGGGTGTTAGAGAAGTACGGGATTCCTGAGCCAATGCTGAAGTTTATTCATTCTCTCCATGATGACATGAAGGCTGAGGTAACAGTAGATGGGTGTCTCCAGAACTTGAAGTGTGCAATGGTCTGAGACAAGGGTGTACTTGCCCCTATACTGTTCATTTGTACATCAATCTGGTAATTAAACAATGGAAGGATAAGTGTGCTGGGATTGGAGTAAATGTGTTGTATAAGTGTGAAGGAAAGCTTGTTGGAGAGAGGACTAGACTACCGTGCACTGAGAGGATAATGGAGCTTCAGTTTGCAGATGACTTGGAAGCTGTAGGGACTACCAGGGAGAGCATGAATAGAGCTGCAACCATATTATGGGACCTGAGCATTGTAAAGACCACGTTGATGGTTGTTGGAAGTGAGGATGAGGCTGACCTTAGACTGTTGAAGCTAGGAGATGATGATGAAGTTGAGTGTGTGAGGGATTTTAAGTACTTGGGATCCATTGTTGAGGCCAGGGGTGGTGTAGTGAAGTAGGTAGGAGAGAGGATAGCCAAGGCGAGCCAGTTTTCAAGGACAGTAACCTGTCACTGAAGACTAAGAGAATGGTGTATAGGTCTGTGGTCCTTGGTGTGCTGCCCTATGGATCAGAGACATGAGGTCTTCCACAACAGGTGTCTCAAGGGAATCTTGGGCATGACTGCACAGCAACAGAGGACAGAACACCTCAGCAATGTACAAATTGCTAAGCAGTGCGGGATGGAGGAGTGCATGGAAGACTTGATTACAGCAAGAAGACTGAGGTGGCTGGGCCATGTTGTGCAGATGGATGAGGAGAGAATTCTGAAGAAGTTATTGTTTGGTTGGTTGCCTGAGAGAAGACCTGCTTATAGGACTAAGCTGAGATGGAGGGACAGAGTGAGAAAGGATTTGAGAAGTTTTAACATAGATGAGAAGATGTGGTATGTGACGGCACAGAATAGGGGGAACTGGAGGGGGAAGATAGAGAGAAGGTTTGAGAAAGAAGAACAGAGAAGAGCTAGGAAGACTGCTACTCCACCTGAGACAAATATGCCTATAAAATGTGTCACTTGCCAGCGAACCTTCCGGAGGAACCAGGATTATACCAGACATAGATGTGTTATGACATGTCCTAAAGGACAAGTGATGACTGGGCCACTATGAGCCCATGTGATGACCATTTCTGCCAAGTCTGCATGTATGTAGGAGCATCACCTTGCTGGGTGGCCCCCTTTCAAGTTCAAGTGTGTGTGTGTGTGTGTGTGTGTGTGTGTTGTAGTGGTTGTGTCCTGGGCTCAGGGCCCGCAGTCCTGAGTTCAAGCCCAACTCAGGCAATTTTTCCATCTGATTTCCATCTGCCTCCCACCAGCCCCACCAGTCCACCCAGCAGTGATTGGGTACCTGGCATTTACTGGGGTGCAAGTTCAAGGCCTTTTCTCATGAAACAGCAATGGACTTCGGGTGCCCACACCACTTGCTGTGAGGAAAGTCTGTTCTCCTGTGAGTTCCTAGCCCTGCGCAGAAGCTTTACTTGCACGTAGGGCCTGCCGGATTATGCTCGACATTTTTAGAATTATTCTTTTTTTTTTATTCCAACAAAATGTGTCATTATTCCAAAAGAATTGTATATTATTCCATAAATTTTCTTATTCTCTTATTATTCCAATTAGGAATAAGTGAAATAGTGATGACTCTACATAAAGTAATGACATGAATGAGTAAATGAATTGGTCTCTCTTACTGATATAATGAATTACTCAATATCCTCATAAAAATGTTCAAAGAATGGAGAAATCATGCTCTGTTACAGCTGAAAAAAGCTCGAGAAACTGTTTAGCATAATTCTCCAGATGACTTGCTGACTCTGAGCCTGAGCTGACAGCTCTCCCTGTATTCAAACTTTTTTTTTCATTTTTGGAAATACAACACAAGCCCAGCTGCTTTAATCAAATAATGAAGATCTACCTTACAATCACATTTCTAAACGTTTATGAGAAGGAGAGAGAGAAAGCACTATTGATTTTCTTTGTAATTAAGGATTATATAAACTAATTATTCTCATTTTCCCTTTACTATTCTCCTAAATACCCTTATTATTCTAGAATTATTCCACTATTCTATTTCATGTCTATTATTCTAGAAAAATGCTAGCATAATCTGGCAGCTTGCACGGCTCACAGTACCTGCTTAGTGCACAGGAATACTCTGCCAGGTGCGCATAACCGCTAGTGGTTGCAAGAGAATTTGCATGCATGTATATACGCATGCATGTATGCATATATTTAAATACATGTATGCATATATTTAAATACACTCATGCATGCATATATATATATATATATATATATATATATATATATATGTATAACATACAAAAAAAAACTAGAAAGTTGTAGACAGGGCTATTGTGATAAGAAGCTTTACATATCGAGATGAATCCAGCAGATACTACTAACTATGAGATTAGTTTAGAGCTGATATGTATGTTATGTATATAATAAATGTATACTGTCTTTGGCAGTGTGGTAGGAGAAGGAGGACATGGTGGCAACTGCCCCCCACTTTTCAACCGTGGTGGGGGCACAGCCCCCCAGTTTTTCACTCACTCTCCAGCTGTAAATAGTTGAGGGGACAAAGTTGCGTGCATAAGTACACTTGAAAAAATCTTAATTTGATATTATATAATCAAAACAGTGTGATATTGGCTTATATATAGTACAATATATGGTTAAAGAGCTACACATGAAATGTTCCAAAGTATCTAATATTATCTCCATAAAATGTTTAGCTAATAGCTTGCAAATTTAGCTAATTTGTAATATTGCAGTAGCTATCAATTAATAGCTAAGTCTCTTTTTGGATTTACTAGATCTCAGGTAACTAGCTATGTCAAGACATGTCTCATCTAAGTTAAACAGATTACTCAAAGTTTAGTAGGTAACCAGAATTCATAGAGACGTTTAGCTACAAGTGAAGCATTAAACATTAACCAAGTTTCCTCATTGACATTGCTTGTACTTGTTTGTTATGTCAGCATGGGGATGCAAAATGCTAGTAAAGGTATACCTATTGAATGGTTGCAATAGCATCAACTAAATCAACCCAAAACACATGCTGTGATAGTGGGCAAATGCCTTCAAACATTTCCATTAGGGGCAGTTGCCTTCCCCCATGGAGCCCTTCATTTCATGAATGTAGCCATTGGCTCAGAAAATGGAAAAATATTAATTTTAATAGGGTTACAGTTGCAAAATTTAATTACAAGGCACTTTCAAATTCTATTTACTTTGTTTGTTCACGTCAATTCAAATCAACTGACTCATTAATTCATCTGTGGCGTTTCTCTAAGGACATTACATTGCTACTTCATTGACATCAAATGCTAACTTCATAGCTCGCATAAATACATGCCTTTCAAGTACAAGTTCAGCCTCGTTAAAATGCACGCTATGCCATAACAGATTCAATTTGCAGTAATACTGCTGATGATCAGGTGACATTCCCTGCAAAATTTGAAAATTTCACCTTATCCTGTACCTAATTTTTGCTGGATCCTTTAAGCATCGTTCCATCCTTTTTGTTATATATTTAAAATATTCCATGAACTGCTTAGATGCTTTTTAGTATACAGTGTATGTTGTCCTCATGATGTTGTAGTGAAGTTGATCAATATTGAGTATTCATGTATATTGACTATTCTATAAAAATCTATGCATGACATGAATTGTATGAAATAAACATTTAAAGTAGCTAGAAGATTCATTGATAATATTGTCATCATGACTCGAAAAGGGCGTTCACATGAGCCCCAGTAAGCCTCACTTGCCTACAGGATTGGGTTTGAAGAAGAAGTAATCTGAGGAGAAAGAAGGCATAGAGAGCAACTACCTCATTATTTTGAAAGTGGTAACCGGTAGTACTGTTGCATACTAAGAAATGAATCTAGGAGGGTCACTAAAAAAATTCATTATATTGTAGTAGGGCTAATTGCTTGATGGTAAAATACAGACACTATCTTCTGGTGATACCACCAGTGCATAAGCATGGTGCATTTTGTTATATAAGAGACCGCTTTGCAGCACCATAGAACATGCTGATGTCAGTGGCGGCATAGTTATACTTTATAATGATTTCTAGGGAGGCAGAGGCTTTTCTAGCTGGAGGACCAAATGTCACCCTTATAGAGGCAGAGTTTCCAAATGAATACATTTTCTGAAGAAATGTGGCATCAGCAGGTTTCGTCTAATGCACACCACAATCATCAGTATAATTTATTCAAAATGTAGAAACTTGTATCTAAAACAATTGTATGTATTCTCCAAAAAAAGAAAAAAATTCTGGTACACGTTTGACATAGTACTTGAGCCAAGATATAAGAATGTATCTTAGAACATTCTTGAGGGTGCTGCTTGCCTATGAATATGATATACTTGGCACCTCATCACATGATCATCTTGATTTCTAACCTAACAAAGTAGGAGACAAGACAGCAACTTTCTCAAGTACTGCAGAGAGCCATGTTACTTCTTACTTCTTGACCAAAATTACGAATGTATGCATTCTCTTTCCTTATGAAATTCTTTCTCCTTTGCAACCCTATCCAGAGATTTTCTTGTCATTGTAATTGCTGCTCAACACAGCTGTCTCTGCAGGATTCAATTAAATACAAAAGAGTGTGAATCTGTCATCCAAATATGGGGATTCCCCCACGGTGCTCTTTGGTGCTACTCAGTACAATACCAACAAATTCGCCAGTCAGGATGATAAACTCCCTGGTATGTTTTTTTCAGTCCTCCTTTTATTGTTTAAACTGCAAGCCAAATTGGTAGAAGGGTATATTGAGCTGAAGTAACAAGCTTTATACTATTTACTACTCTCTCTGGTAGCCCTAATTGATCGAACAGTATGTATCACATGGCAACTCAGTAAGCTAGTGATGTAGCTTGTAACAAATGCTTCATAGTCCACTTTGAATCATTTCTCAAATAAGCTTGTGAAGTCAATGTAGCTATAAGCCTAACCCAAGTCGGGTACACATTCAGAATCAGGTTACTGCTGTTACAATGCAGAATATTCTCATACAGATCTTACAATGTCTGTTATTCTGGATTACTCAATATAGAAAATTCTATATTCTAGCTAATTTTAAAACTGTTTAATGAATGTAGAAAACATATTCTGCTGCAGATGAAAAGTTTAGTTATGAGAAACCTTACCAGACATTTTTGGAAAAATGTGGATTAGGGTCGAAAATTTTACTATGCTCAGCAGTGAAAGCACTTTCTTTTCCCTTCAAATTCATAGGCTAGTTGGTAATAATTAATGTTTTCTTGTTGCTGATGCAGTAGGACAATTTAATTGCTCAAGAAAGAAATTGTTTAGCTACCATGATCCCCCAGATGACTTGCTGAGCCTTAGCTGACAGTGCTTCCATTTTAGAGTGGCCAACGCAAACCCAGCTGCTTTATCAAGTAATTAAGATCTGCCTTATAACCACGTCTCTAAATATTTCTGACATTTTGTTGTAAAAGAAAAAGAAGAAACATTATTGATTTCCTTTTTTAATTATGGACTAGCTAAACATACTGATTATTTCCATTTATTTCTTTTAAATGTTTATATTATTCTAGAATTATTCCTCTATGCAAATTTTATGCCTATTATTCTGAAAAAATGCTAGCAAAATCTGCCAGGGCCTAAGTTTGTCTATAATGTCATAGCTACTATGACTCTTATCTTAGGGATTTGGGGAGGAAAGTCCTTTTTTTTCCTGCCACTGACAAACCTATTATTTCATTTTGTCAGACATGACCAGCCTCTATTATTAAGGGAAATAAAATCCGAAGGAATTATATAATTGAAAGCAAATGAAGCTGGGGCAAAGGAAGAAGCGGCGACTATTGAGATAATAGGTGTGGCACATGGAGTCAAGAATAAAATCAATTTGTCTTCATGTATGTCCTAATGCAGATTTTGGGTTGTGTGATTTGCGCATGCGCACTGATGGCATTCTTCCCAACAGATGATTTTTGCAGTGAGAGCTTCAACCTAGTTTTGAATTAAATTACTTGGATTGAGTTAGCTGTTTTTTTTGGATATAACAAGTAACTAGTGATGTGCTTGAGCACAAATGGCGAGCGAGCCTAAAGACTATACTATTTTTATATGAATGATCTTGACTTCTAACACTGAAGCTACTGAAAATAAGGTCCAGTTTTTAAATTTCGCATACACGGTAAAGGGATTTCAGTGCCATAGTAACAACTCTCTGCAACTGCTTGAATTGAAGGGAAAAAAACAACAACAAAACAATACACATTATTTAAACGTTTTCTTTGTGATATTCTTTAGCTAAGTAGTGGTTGTAACACACAAAGTTTTGACACAACTGGACATGCACCTACACAGACTTACCTTAGCGGTAGCCTAGTGGACAATGTATTTTCAAGTAATTACTGTTGCGCACGGCTTATAACCATGACAAAGAGCGCATTGACTTACCACCGCCACAAACTCGAATAGAAATGGAAGTTCCTTAAGTTTTCAAGTTTTAACTGCACCCGCAAAAGAATTCAAAACGGAATTTCTAGGGTGATACGGGTACTGATCGATAAACCAGAGGATTCTGTTTAGTGCAATTTGGGACGGGGTCGACCACCTAACTAACACAAAAACGCGAGGGTCAAAGTACAAAATGACATACGTACGTCCAAACATATATACAAATAAACTAGTGATGTGCTTGAGCACAAATGGCGAGCGAGCCTAAAGACTATACTGTTTTTATATGAATGATTTTGACTTCTAACACTGAAGCTACTGAAAATAAGGTCCAGTTTTTAAATTTCGCATACTTGGTAAATGAATTTCAGTGCCATAGTGACAACTCTGCAACTGCTTGGATTGAAGGAAAAAAAACAACAACAAAACAATACACGTTATTTAAAAGTTTTCTTTGTGATATTCTTTAGCTAAGTAGTGGTTGTAACACACAATGCTTTGACACAGCTGGACATGCACCTACACAGACTTACCTTCGCAGTAGTCTAGTGGACAATGTATTTTCAAGTAAATACTGTTGCGCACGGCTTATAGCCATGACAAAGAGAGCATTGACTTACCACCGCCACTAAGGATTCTCAGAGCTCGTTAATTGAAAAATACTGGAACTGTGAACGCTTTACCTAACTTACGTAATTAGAAGCGCGTGCGAAAACAGAGGTCTCACGTACCCCATAAACAGATAAATAAATAAATATAGCGAAATCTCGATTGTGTTACCCCTGAGAGTGTCTCGCTCGCTTCGCTCGCTCGCCAATAAACATCCCCGATTTTTTCATTTTTACCCCTGTAAGTGTCTCGCTCGCTACGCTCGCTCGCCAACAAGAAGGTACTAACATAACCACCAAGTCTGAAATAATACATGAATCATAACCAAGGAATACTAAATTATGCCTAGGTAGTTAAGAAACGGAATTAGCTAATAAAACAGATTTGTGGTAGAAGGCTGATCGCTGAGAACGGCACAATAGTTATTACCAGTGCTGACGGAAACGGGCTTTTTCTTCCTCTGGCTAGCGCGCACTCTTTCTATATAATCAGAGAATTTCGTGACTCGTTAAGCAGTCTGCTTTCCTGTGAGTGTCCTAGTTAGCCAAGCTCAGCCGATCCCTTCGACATGCTTCTTATCCTTAGCAGCTTATTGTGTTCTATGGCGGTAGTCTCCGCTAGGCCGCCCAACCAGGTATGAGCTATATATATACAGATATATTTGCCTCTTATAATTGAATCTGTGTAATGTAGTATTTCATCAGTGGTGCTGTATTTATGCGAGCTATGCTGAGGACGGAAACGGGCTTTTTCTTCCTCTGGCCCACCAATTCTGCTAGCGCGCACTCTTTCTATATAATCAGAGAATTTCGTAACTTGTTAAGCAGTCTGCTTTTCTGTGGGTGCCCTAGTTAGCCAAGTTCAGCCCGATCCCTTCGACATGTTTCTTATCCTTAGCAGCTTATTGTGTTCTATGGCGGTAGTCTCCGCTAGGCCCCACAAGGTATGAGCTATATATACAGATATATTTGCCTCTTAGAATTGAATCTGTGTAATCTAGTATTGCTTAGGTGGTGCTTGTTCCGATGTTGGCGACACATGCTGTGGATATATCTGCTGTGAAAATACCACTGGGTGCTGTCTTGATGGTCTAGAATGCTGCTCCCCAGGCTCACATAGTGAGCATAATCAGTACATACCGTCCACCTTTGGAGACACTCTACCTGCCTTGAAACCTTCTCCTAAATTGAAGCCCAAGAGCGGTACCGAAGTGAAAAACACTATTTGTCCAGATCATAGTCCGTGTAAAGCTACGGAAACAAGCTGTCCATCAAAAGATGGTGGGCATTGTTGTTGTCCCCAAGATGCTGACTGTTGCCGAGGTGGAACAGGATGCTGTATAAGTGGTTACAAATGTGGACAACTTGGTGACAAGAACTGCTATCCCTTCGTCGATACCACCAAATTCTTGAAGTTGGCCGCAGCAAAAGCAAATCCCAAGGCAGGCAAAGGAGATGTCTGTCCTGATAATTCACCTTGCCCAGTAAACAACACGTGCTGCCCTATCAGCAGTACACAGTCCGGTTGTTGTCTTTACGCTGATGCCACCTGCTGCTCTGATATGAAACATTGTTGTCCCAACGGCTATAATTGTGACACTGTCACTAAACGTTGCATTAAATCTGGAAAAACTCATCCTATGATGAAATTGATATGATGAAAGCAAGAACTTGACTGATTTTATTAGTAGCAAACTTGAAAATATTATAGTATGCATTTAGTACCTCTATAGCTAGCTATTATCTCTTCAACTTGACAGTATAAACTTTGAAACATTAGCTATAATTGTGTATGTATATATACATTTACTTACATCCAGCTAGCAAATACTTTATTCATTCGAATTATGTCTATAGTAAACCTCATGGGATGCTCTCGATTTGGTTAAAATAAAAATCCAATAGCTATATGTATAAGAACCAATTGTTGGTAGTTATAGTATTAAAAGATGAGTCTGTTCAATTTTGCTTTTGGCCTTTCCATTAGCTTTCTGTTAGAGCTCCAGTAAGTCTTTTGGAGAAAAATATTTTACAAATTGTAACTTTAACTCCAAGATTCCAGTTCACTCTAACGGCCATTATTATTATAAGCTAATAAATATAGAAGACAAATAAATGCTAGGTGTAAACACTTATATAGAAATACATTACTATTGTACCATTCTTGCCTTTTAAAAAAAATTCCACTATTACTACTCCTTCAGTATAAAAATTTCTCCCTTAAATTAGTAGTATTGTATAATTTAGTATGGTAAAGTCAACAGCCGACGTTCCAGCTCTGACAAATCCTCATAATAATAAACATTTTAAATTCATTTATATAGCATTCTTGCCTATCATACTTTATATAACATGAAATTGTTAAGAATTTGCAGTAATTTTTGAGTTCAGACTAGTGGCAAGGGCTACTGCACACAGCATACAAATGGGGGGTAGCTCAGAATTTTTGGGGAGAAGTTTGGAAATTGAACCCTGATATAAATAATTAGAGAGTGGTTCTTTTTTCACCCAAAGTAAAGAAAAGCAGTTGTGTGTATGTGTGTATGTGTGTACTTGTGCAAGTGATGCATGTGTGTGTGTGTGTGTGTGTGTGTGTGTGTGTGTGTGTGTGTGTGTGTGTGCATGTGTGTGAGAGCTACATATATGGTTTATAACTAACTCTGGCAGACTTTTTTCCTATCTGATCCACCCAGCTAGTAGTTGGGTACCTGGAATTTGCTGGCGTACTCTCTCCAGCTTTTTAACCTAGCTCTCAAGCTTTTTTTTTTTTAAGGATTAGTGGTAACTACTTGGTATGGTTTCAATGAAATACTGAATTGACATTAGGTGTGCCACAAATTACTATTAAATCTACACTAAATTTTTTAGTTACGTTATATTCTTGAGAAAGCTGAAAGAAAAAATATTAGAAATGTGCCATTAGCATCCCACTTCTGGCCACTTTGGAGTTAGAAAAACTTTAACAAGAGTAACTGAAAGATTTATGTGGGCAGGAATAACAAAAGACGTTAAAGAATTGGTAGGTTAATACATTTGATATAAATTTTGCAGGCTAGACTATTATGATTAAACAATAGATTCGACTCTGTGATATTTGCCAGCGAACCAACAGAAAAATTAACATCACAGCACCAGAACTTCATCCAGTTCCTGTGGTATCCCCTTGGTATCGTATAGGAATTAATTTGATTGGACCAATCTCGCCTAAGACTCAGCAAGGGAATTGCTATATTCTCACAATCAGTGACTACTTCACAAAATTTGTGGATGCCATTGCCCTGCCAGATAAGGAAGCTCCTAGGGTTGCGTCGGCTTTATTTAAGGCTAGTGATACCAAACTATATGAATATTTGAATTCAGCAGAGTAATTGTTGTGTAGGTGTTTATGAAGATGGGTTTATGTAGGGTAGTAACTTCAGATCAGGGGAAAGAGTTTAACAACAAACTTAATTCTGAATTGATGAGGTTGCTTAACATAGACCATCGTTTAACAACACCATATCATCCACAGATTTGTTGGAATTATTATAATATTTATTTATTAATTAATATTATACTGGAACATTAGATAGCAGTTCAATATAATTGTACTGTAATTCTCAGTGATAGCCAAATAGTGCAAATATAAGTTGGTGAAGACTGTTATTATTTTGCATTTACTATTGGTGGGGCTGCCCTATCACCTAGAATGTTAACTCTCTGGTGTTTAAAAGATTTTAATTTTTATGAAGGCAGAAACTACAACAACTGAACAATATAAAATGGTAAAGTGGTGTACAAAACTAAGAGTATGGATGAGATTGAATGAGAGAATGTAATGCATGCCGAGAAAAAGATATTTGAATAAAGGTGATAATGTAAATGAACAAGCAGGTTAAATGTAATTAGAAGTAAAAGATTGCAGTTAAGCATTACAAAATAAACATGAGAAAAAACACACAAAGATGATAGTAATTAAATGTAAGATGTAACAGATAGAGGTAGTACTTAATCAGAATAAGTGAATGTGGGTAATAATACAAAGGAAACACATGTACACACACATATATGCATGTGGTTCTGTTATGTAGTAATCTATTTCACTACACCATGTCCGTCTAATTTTATCATACTTTTATAACTACTAGTGGTGTGCTTGAGCACAAATGGCGAGCGAGCCTAAAGACTGTACTATTTTTATATGAATGATTTTGACTTCTAACACTGAAGCTACTGAATATAAGGTCCAGTTTTTTAATTTACCATACAGGGTAAAGGGATTTCAGTGCCATAGTAACAACTCTCTGCAACTGCTTGGAAGGAAAACAACAACAAAACAATACACGTTATTTAAAAGTTTTTTTTGTGATATTCTTTAGCTAAGTAGTGGTTGTAACACACAATGCTTTGACACAACTGGACATGCACCTACACAGACTTACCTTCGCAGTAATCTAGTGAACAATGTATTTTCAAGTAAATACTGTTGTGCACGGCTTATAACCATAACAAAGAGCGCATTGACTTATCACCGCCACTAACTCGAATAGAAAAACTGCACCCGCAAAACAAGAAGCAACGGTAAACAATTCAATTTCTAGGGTGATACGGGTACTGATCGCTAAACCAGAGGATTCTGTTTAGTGCAATTTGGGACGGGGTCGAACGCCGAGCAAACACAAAAATACGGAGGGTCAAAGTACAAAATGACATACGTACGTCCATATATATAAATAAACATCCCCGATTTTCGATTGTGTTACCCCTGTAAGTGTCTCGCTCGCTACGCTCGCTCGCCAATTATGGGCCTGAACTACAAGTGAATAATAACAATCTTGTTTACTGATAATTAGCAAACTCTATATCGAGTGGCTTATACTAATGACTGAGAATTATAATAGAATTGTAACTTTTTAATTTTCATAGAAATGCATATAAGATGTAAATTTATTCCTCACTAGAATACTAATTTTGTTGTTGTTGTATTTTTCTTAATAATTCAAATTGCCATTAAAATAATCAGCATGTTTAGAGTAGTATGATATTTTATAGCATTATGTACAACAACATTCACGATCAATTCAAATATGTTAATTTTGGTCAATTGACTTGCTATCACATGACATAATCATGAAAGCAAACTTTACAATAGTATTGTATCTGTGGCATGTTAGGCTAATGGACTAGATGAACGGTTCAACCAAACGATTCTGAATATGCTAACCAAATTTATTGAAAATAAAAAAAATCATCATGGGAAGACTTTCTAGACACATGTATAATATGCTTATAATACTGCTGTGCACAAATCTTCTCATTTTACTCCATATGAGCTCATGTTTGGTAGGAAGGCTGTTCTACCAATTGACTTGAAGTTTGGTGGTGAAGCAAGTGATATTCTATGTGAACACATATATCAGTCACAAGGTAAATGAGGGGGGTTTGGGATGTTGCAATTATTTTATTCAAATGTATTAATGAAAATAGATGAGGAAGTAATAACACAGGTTGGAGAGAAGAGGCAGATAGTACTGGATCAAGCAAAGGCTAACATCATTAAGGCTCAGCTAAAGCAAAAAGAGACTTATAATAAGAAGCATTCCTGTACTGAAACATATAAAATAGGTGCAGTAGTATTGAAAAAAGATTTTTTGAGGAAAAAAAGAAAAGGTGGAAAGCTGGATACGAAATGGTTGGGTCCATTTACAATTGTGGGTTCACTAAGGTCGTGGACTTTACAGACTTCAAAAAATTGATAGCAATGAAATTATTCCTCATGTAAATGCAGTTCATATGAAGCCCTACAATGTAAGAATTGCAGTGATATAATATTGGGCAATATTATTGACAGATGCAAAAAAATTACTGTTAAATTTTAGCATGAAGAAATTCCAGAGACTCAAAATACAGATCAAACTCAGTCATCTCCATCTCTTCCAGGCAAAGCAGCAACAATAAGTTCTATTGTAAGTATATCAAAGAAAAAATTGCTTTTTGTGTTATTTGTTTCACTATAATAATATAGTCAAATTGTAGTGATTCTGATAGTGATCTGGATTCTGATGCCTCTATGCCACCATTGTTAAATACAAGAAGATCATTGACCCCTAAAGTAAGCATGCCAGCTTTTCTGAAATAGAATTACATTACACTTAATGCCAACTGAAGTAGTAGTTAGCTAGTTGAAGAATTTTTTAGGTTGATTTTCAAAATGGATATTCAACAACTGCTGCATTATCTGATGAGGCTAAACTTCTGCATCTAAGTTTACCAATAAGGTTAATCTAAAGCTTGATAAAAAAAATTGTCTTTAGTAGATATATCTAATTATAAATTGTTTTTAACACCTCAAAATGTAGGATTTGTTTAGGGTGTTACTTGATCAGCTCAACAATGATAGCCTGTTGAGTTTATGGAAAACTGGAGCTAGGTTTGAGCAGTGCTCAGCCGATGATAAAAAAGTTGATGTAAATAAATTTAGCTGTATTCTTAATATTAATTTATACTAATGATATAATTTATTAAATTTGTAATAATATATCAGCACATTATGGTTGCAGTGTCGCAAGTCAATGAGTGAACCACCTTTGGTAGAGGCATTTGATTTTGTAATTGTGAATGCTGAATTACATGAAAATTTTGATGCCTTCAAGAAAGCTGAAGTTCAACCTCGATTCAGTTATGTTCCTGCAATAGAACTGGTTTCTTTCTTTTGCAAATGCACCAATATTACATCTCCATGTATAACTCGTTATGAAAGTGATTATTATTATCTGGATGAGACACAGTTAGACCAGTTAATTGTTTGGGCTCAAGAACTAAGACAGGAATACCAAAGCACTGGATGTGTAAAGTTGTTTAGGGATGAGGTTTGTAGTACAAAAGCAGGTAAGTGGTATATTCAATATAGCTTGCCTGTAGTTGAATTGGTTATCTTGTTTATAATATACCCTAGTTTTTTGCAGTGTTTTCAAATGTGAATGTCACAATGATAGTCCAATGGTGTCGTAAAATAACTTGTAGTGTTTTGTTAGTGGACTTTGTCTTTTATAGACTACTTTTTATTGACTTATGTACAGGTCGTAAAAGACAGAGAAGTCAATCTGAAGATGACACTGTGTTCAATATAAAAACCCCGGTATAGTAATGTCACAATTCATTTGGAATAACAATAGTATTATGATTTATTATGCAGTTCATTGGTAAATAAAGATTTTTTGTGCCGAAAGCATGAACTTGCCCAAAATTTGATGGTTGAGAACAGAAGATACAGCCAAAAACAATGCAAGTCAAAGTAAGTTTAAAATTGGGTTTAAGTATTTATTATTTAGCCATAATGTTGTTCATAGCTACTCTCAGGAAGGATATTATTCTTGTTGAATCATGCAAACCAAAGCAGAAGTACGTGCCCCCAAAGCACTGGATTGCTGGCTTAAAGTTAACTGTCTTAGACAGAGATGTAATTTTAAGTCCCACTCATTAATGATGCCCAAAAACTGTTGAAAATACAATTTCCTTCTGTTTCTGGTCACCAAGATGTTGAACTAGGATTGTGTACAGTGTATGAGTTTTAAATATGAAAGTGGTGAATTTGTTCAAGTTATTCATACTACTGATAACCACTGGATCACTCTTTCTACTACAAATTGGCATAGAAAAGAAAAGTTGCATTCAGGTGTATGACAATGTGTATAATTGTTTACCAACCATGGCAAAGGCACAAATAGATAATATTATGTGGTCACAAGAAAGTGCAATTGAGGTTTGTTTTATGGTTTACAAATGCAGGTAAATGTGTAAATAGTATTATAGTTTGCTCCATGGTATAATATAATCTATTATATTTCTCCGACCCTTTACCTTCCGTTATTGGTGGGAGCGGTGGTTATGATTGTGGTGTCTTCGCAATAGCATATTTAACCTCACTTGTGTTTGGAGATGATCCAACTTTATGCATCTATGATACTGAGATGATGAGAAAGATGATTTTGATATTCATTGTTATTGCAGAATGCCAGAGCTGGAAAATATTGGAATGATTGAATGCACCAATTGCAGCCAATGATTTCACTTGGATTATGATTCTGTGCCTGCTGAGGCTTTAAATAATTCATCAATGATCCTCGTTTATTAATTTGTTCACCGTTCATTCATTTAATTTGTTTTGCTCTGTATTCATTTTTTAATAGCTATTATTCATTTCTACGGCAATTTCTTTGCTTTTTTCTCTACAACAAATAACCGACTCCCAATAATCCTAGTCAAGTCGTCGCTCTTACTAAATTGTAGTTAACTTGAATGCAGTCAAGACAGGGGGGACTATCTATGATGGAGGGGGACCGTCTGTGCTAACACACACGGTCCCACTAGGACCACTCAGCCTATACACTTACGGTCCGCCGGACCGTTGGTGTACACACAGATTGTCCGGCTGGACCACTTTTGGGGGGGGCCGAATTTGCATGACAGTCCCACTAGACTAACCGCGAAGGTAAGTCTTGTGTAGGTGTATGTCCAGTTGTGTCAAAGCATTGTGCTTTATAGCCATTAGCTAAATAATATCACAAAGAAAACGTTTAAATAGCGTGTATTGTTTTGTTGTTGTTGTTTTCCTTCAATTCAAACAGTTGCAGCGAGTTGTTACTATGGTACTGAAATCCCTTTACAGTGTATGCGAAATTTAAAAACTCGACCTTATTTTCAGTAGCTTCAGTGTTAGAAGTCAAAATCATTCATATAAAAATAGTATAGTCTTTAGGCTCGCTCGCCATTTGTGCCCAAGCACACCACTAGTTGATTGGCGAGCGAGCGAGGCACTATCCAGGGTAACTCAATTGAAATCGGGCATATTTGCCATTTTTGTACTTTGACCCTGGCGTTTTTGTGTTAGTTCGGGGGTCGACCCCGTCCCATACTTCACTGAACAGAATCCTCTTGTTTACCGATCATTACCCGTATCCAAAAAATGGAACGGTTTATCGATTTGAATTCTTTTGTGGGTGCAGTTAAATCTTGAAAACTTAGCGGAGTTCCATTTCTATTCGAGTTAGTGGCTGTGGCAATTCAATGCGCTCTTTGTCGTGGTCATAAGCCATACGCAACAGTATTTACTTGTAAATTCATTGTCCACTAGACTAACCGCGTACGTAAGTCTTGTGTAGGTATGTCCTAAAGAATATCACAAAGAAAACCTTTAAATAATGTGTATTGTTATGTTGCTGTTTTTTCAATTCATGAGTGGTTGCTACGGTTTTTAAATCCTTTACTGTATAAACGTAATTTAGAAATTCGACATTATTTTTAGTAATTTTGAGTGTTAGAAATTAAAATAAATCATAGTATAGTTTTAGGCGCTCGCCATTTGTTCTCAAGCACATCACTAGTATTCTGGTAATGGGCGTAGTCTCGCGAAGCTGACCACTACAGGTCGCGGATCTTGTAAAAAGATCTCGCTCAATATAGTTCCCCTGGGGCAACTAGCCTAACCACCTTTAACCACCCCCTCCCTGCCAGCACCTATTTATAAACGAATTCCGTAACCAGTAGCTCAGTCTGTCTCCCCTAGTGTCCTCATAGAATTTCATCCTGAGAGTTGATAGCCCACCCTGTCCTCAGCCTCCAGTATGCGTCTAATCCTTTGCTGTTTATTGTGCTTCCTGCTAGTCTCAAGCTCCTTCCAGGTAAGAAGTATTTACTGGAGAATTATTGCCTCTTAAAATTGAATTGATGTAATGTAGGATGTTCCTTGTGGGAATGGGGAGAGTTGTCCTGATGGTGACACATGCTGCACAGGTGGTTGCTGTCCTAGCCCAAATGCAAACTGCTGTCCAGGTTCAAAATGCTGCCCCTCTGGCACATCTTGTGGACCTAACGACAAGTGCTATGGGTCCACCTTTGGAGATACTCAACCAGCCCTGAAATCTTACCCACAATTCAAATCCAAAAATGATACCAAAGTGCAAAATGTCATCTGTCCAGATCAAACCAGCACATGTCAAGATGGACAAACATGCTGTGCAGCAACGGAGAATACATACACTTGCTGTCCCAAGCCTGGTGCCACCTGCTGCTCAGATGGGTTGCACTGCTGTCCAAGCGGCTACTCATGTGGACCAAATAATGTCCTCTGCTATCCCTCCAGAGAAATCACCAAAGTTTTGAAGATAGCTACAGCAGAAGAAAAGCCCAGGGCAGGTAAAGGAGATATTGTCTGTCCTGATAGCGGAATTTGTCCAGATAACAACACATGCTGTCCTGTCGGTGGTGGACGTTATGGCTGCTGTCCAAAAGTTGATGCCACTTGCTGCTCAGATATGCAACATTGTTGCCCGCAAGGCTATGAGTGTAGCAGTGATGGTGGTTCATGCTCTCCATCCTCTCCATCGGGAAAAATTCATCCCATCATGAAATTGATATGATGAATACAAGAACTTGACTGATTTGTTAGAACAAACTTTGAAATGTTCTAGTTGTATATATATATATTACCTATCTTACAAAATATATACATTACCTATCTTACAAATTGACTGATTAGCTGTGTCAAAATAAACTTTGAAATATTATAGTTGTATATACATTTACGTGTCCTACAAATTGACTGATTCTAAACATTGAAATATTACATGTTAGCTAGCTATTAATTTAGCAGTCATAGCAATGTTAGTCTACAACAGGTACCACTGGGAAAATAATGCTCTAGCAATATTTAAATTAATAAATCTAATAACTTTACAAAAAGAATCACCTACATTTAGTAAAAGTTAGTATTATAAATGACACGATCATGTTTGAATTTTGCTGTATAGTCTCTTCAGGTATCTAGCTATAAAGTTATTCTTTTAGAAGATTAATTTCTTGTTAATTCCATAGGAGATTTGAACACGCAGCACATCACTTGTACCATTTTTTCCCTATCCAGTATTTCTATTAATATATTAATGGAATAGTAAGTATCAAGTCTCAGGTTCCTGTAAAGCATTGCCAGTTATTTTAGTTAACTCCTAATTCAGTCCTGGACTTTCATATATTGAATGGGAGGCTCACCTGTTTGTCAGTTGGTGATTTATAGCTGCAAACATGATTGATAGCTAGTTCCAACTAATCAGTCACCCAACCAGCTCCATTTACATGAGTTGAATAATCATTTTCCAAATGACGAAAACATCAACCAAAAAAAAAAGCAAAAAAACAAAAAAAAAAAAACAACAACAACAACAACTACAATAGTAATTGACTAAGATTATGAAAATAACAATTACAGAGCAACAAAACTAAATCGGTAATTGACTTGCTAAAGAATCATGCTAGTACCAAAACATTTCTTTGAAATAAAGTCTTTAGCTATCTTATGTAGTAAGATGTTTTAAAGTATACAGCATAAAGAAGATAACTAACTAAAGGTTTGGCAGTGGACTCATGTAGCTAAAGAACATAGCCCCAATGTGCACATCTACAAAATAACTTTTTGAGGATTGATTGGTGATCCCCCCCCCCCCCCCCCCCCCCTTCCAAATGCTGGTTGGAGGTGAAGCCTACAGTACTAAGCTGTATACATGCACACTCCTTGAAGATTAGGTCATGAGCCAAAGTGCACAATTGAAATTAGATTACTGTCTTCTAGTGAATGGAATGATAGAAGGGGAAACATACCTTGGCTAAATGACATCTGGCTGAGGAAGCCATGTATTTTTGACTGGGTACCTTAAAAATAGAATTTCTTTAAATGATTAGCTGATTCTAATTTAGATATACAGGTATATCTTGTGATGTGTTATCTATACTGCAAGCCACAGACCCTCCAGTCACATAAAAATGAATTTCGCTCTTTCACTTTTGAACAAGAAGATGATGATGATGAACATACGTATATATGTACGTACGTATATACGTACATACATATGTATGAATGTACATACATACATACGTACATACATATATACATACATACATACATACATGCATGCATACATACATATATACATATATGCATGCATACATACATACATACATGCATACATACATACATATATACATACATGCATGCATACATACATACATACATACATATATACATACATACAAATTCTCTTGCAACCGCTAGCGGGTTATACGCACCTGGCAGAGCCTGTACATTAAGCAGGCACTGTGAGCCATGCAAGCAAAGCTCCTGGAGCCGGGGTAGGAACTTGCAGGAGAACAGGCCTTCCTCACAGCAAGTGGTGTGGGCACCCAGCGTCCCACCTGGACTATTGCTGTTGCATGAGAAAAGGCCTTGAATTTTCACCCCAGCAAATGCCAGGTCCACAATCATAGCTGGTTGGGCTGGTGGGAGGCAAATGGAAAACTAGATGGAAAATTGCCAGAACTCTAGGACCTCAAGCCCAGAGTCAAGCACACAGCCACACACATGAGAAGACAGATGTTGATTGACTGGAGGAGGGAAAGGGAACTAGTGCCTATGATAATTAGCATTGCAAGTTACTCAATGGTGTAGAAGGCAGAAGAAAGTACTATATCTTCTTGTCTTTCTTCTGTATCATTATGTATATCATGTATGTGTGTATGTATGTGTATGTATGTATGTATGTGTGTATGTTTGTATATATGTATGTATGTGTGTAAGGCCTTGAATTTTCACCCCACAAATGCCAGGTCCACAATCATAGCTGGTTGGGCTGGTGGGAGGCAAATGGGAAAACTAGATGGAAAATTGCCAGAGTGGGGCTTGAACTCTTGGACCTCAGGCCCAGAGCACAACCACTACACCACACAGCCATGCACACATGAGAAGACAGATGTTGATTATGACAGATATTGATTCCAAAACTTAGGGAAATCACCTGGGAAAATGCAACTATTATGGCATATATGCTGTTTGTTACTGGACTGGAGGGTTCATGTGCCAGTGGAGAGCTCACACCACTTCATACTTGTTCTCCTTGGTGTGGTAGATGGCCACAAAGCAAGCAGGGAAACCTCAGGCCCGCCCAGAGCCAAGCACACAACCACTAAATCACCAGCCACACACATGAGAAGACAGCCTTGATTAAGACAGATAGGGAAATCACCTGGGAAAATGCAACTATTATGGTATATATTATGCTGTTTGTTACTGGATGGACTGGAGGAGGGAAAGGGGACTAAAAAGTGTCCCTTTCAAAACCAGTGCTTATGATAATTAGCATTGCAAGTTACTCAATGGTGTAGAAGGCAGAAGAAAGTACTATATCTTCTTGTCTTTCTTCTGCACCATTATGTATATGTATGTGTGTATGTATGTAGTACATGTGTATGTATGTGTGTATGTATGTGTGTGTATGTATGTATGTATGTGTGTATGTATGTGTGTATGTATGTACGTGTGTTTATATGTATGTATGTAGCATATATGTATGTATGTATGTAATGTAGTACATACCGCCATGCATGTAAATATTACTATCACACTACTTATTACTGCAATCATCATCACCATCATTCATCTTCATCATCGTCATCATCATCATCATCATCATGATCTTAGTGTAAAATCTTGCAGTGTTATAGTAACACTGAGCTCAGTGTTAATTTTAAGTGTAAACACTGCAGCATTCCAGTAACACTGACCCAGTATACTTATGCAAGTTTGACCTCATGTTCAGGCTTGCTAGGACATGAGGTTACCTACCTGAGAACATTCAAACCATTATCATTGGCTGGTGGTACCTATATTATATCAAGTTAAATTTTACAGTGAGCTAAACATTTCCTACTATATTATCATTTAATTTTTAGCTAATATTATACTGATATACAGGTTCACAGAAGTTCAAACATGCATTAAGCAAACTTTATAGCTGCAATAGCTAGCTATCTAAATCCTACAATTGACAGTAACTATGTTAGCTACTTATATAGCTAGCTGTCGAAATAGATATCTAGCCATTGCTCTGGGGGAATACCCAATTTAATGCATTGCTTAGTTTTATTTAAATCCTCACAGAAGAGAGTCTCTAAAGTTTGGCTAAATTTTCTGAGTTTGTTTTACAAGTGATCTCTTACTGGAATGCGGTTTGGTAAGGCTTCCTTCTTTTTTTCTTGCGGAGAGCATTTACTTATGGGGGGCGCCAAATGAGACAAATTGCCGCATATACTATTAAGATCTCCTGTTTATAAATTGGCATTTCAATGTATATTTGAACTAGTACATAGGAATTCATATATACAAATAAGAAATACAATATACAAATGAAGCACCAGGAGGTGCGAACCTAGTCCGGCGTAGCCAGATTCTTTACCGAACCGGTACGCTAGGAATGGGTCTGGGGACATGGCCATACCAAATTTGTTCTGCCGCACATATATTGCGGCGGTCAATTACCGTTAGCAAATTTACAGGGAATAGCCCTCCTCAACCACAAACCCCTTTCCAACGCTAGGTTTAGCAATCATGACTAATTTGTGGTAGAAATTCAGGTATAAAGGAGGTGGGGCACTCACCACTTCCACATACCTCCAGAACAAATTTGGTACGGCCATGTCCCCAGACCCTCAGGGCGCTTTGCGCGCTACGTGGGTCTGGCTACGCCAGACTAGTGCGAACCCTCAGCGTATGTCCACCAGATAACCTCAATCAATTAAATAGATGCCACAGGGTAGGATTAAACCACATGATAGTGCTATGTAGCTGGCTAGGAAATAATGCAATAGGGCTACATGGTGAACCCCTCTCCGTTGCAGTGATCAGCAGTAGAAGCAAACGTCTGTTAAAAATCATTTCAAACCTTTAGCATTTACACACAGACAGTTGTTACTTACGACGATACAAAGAAAGAAGCAAACAACAGAGCGAAGAGAACGCCTCTAGGTTAAAACAGCTCAGCTCCGCGGTATATAACTCGACTCTAGCCTCCTTACACGCGTGAAGCGTGACATTGCAACAGCAGCACAAGGCCTAGTCCGCGTAGTCAGACCCTTTACCACCCTTTACCAGCTACGCGGGGGAGGAAAAAGCGAGTAAAGGGTAGTAAAGGGTCTGGCTACGTGAGACTAAAGCCGGCTGGCCACTCTCTATAGCTCTGCAATTTTCAGCTCACGTGATTATAACGCGGTAAAGGAACGTTACCAGTAATCCAAAACCTCCATTGTTTTTTATTGCAAATGTCATTTTCTCCTTTAATTATTATATTTTGTAGGCAATATCAGTGTAAGGGCACAAGTTGAAGCCTTAGGATAAATACTAGTTCCATTAAAAGTTTGGGTGAAAGCAAAAATCCCATTGGCGAAACTTCATCACTTCCACTAAAAAAATTAATATATCTTCGAGAGTCAACTCTGGTTGTGTTGGGAATCTATATGAGAAAGAAAATAGATCAAGGTATAACATACTAATGCTTTACAGTTTCCACAATGCCACAGTGGGAAGCATAGTGGACCTTCTCTCTATCTCTTTAAATTGACAACAAAGATCCAGAGACTCCCCAGGGTAACCTTACCTATCATCAGGCTTTAGAAAAATTGCTATAGCCAATTTTAAGTAAATTATACTGAAAATCTGAGGCAACTTTTTAAACAAACACAAACTTTAGTTTATTGCACTAACTGTGTCTAAATTTTCAGTTAAGCTTCCTGTACTTTCTTACTATGTACATTAATCGGATACTACACTGCACTTTGACTGTTCTTCCTGCCTTTCTCAGTGATACCTGTTCTGAATGTATTACCTTCATAATCATTTAGCAAACGAATAAAATAAGTCGTCCCCTCCAAGGTTCTTGAACTCATTCCACACTCATAAAACTTCACAGTTTTTAGTAGATCTTGCAAATGATCTGCATAAAAGGAATAGGTGTTAATTGGGCATTTTACATCATAAAGTTTCTCAAATTATTCCCACACTTTGTAGGGAATACAGACTTAGTTGACCAATCAAAAACAACTTCAACTTCAATGTGGCACATCACAATAGAAGGATGAGGCCATATCCCTTAGGATAGTAATCCAGTGCTAATGCATGGCAAGCTTGGGCTGTTTACTGAAACTCTGACTCAGTAAATGGTTGCCAAATGATCACTAGAGATTCAATAAAGCAAAAGTTTTAATATAACTTATACATGAACTATTATATGTAGTAGCTTGCAATCACAGGGTAAGTACTTTTCAGTAACCATATACACCTACTCACTATTGGATGCCACAACAATACTATTTCAGCTTACAACAGTAGTGGTAGTCATTGCACCGCTCTAGGAAAATGCACAACTTCACCAAAAAAAATTATTTTGTATTATAATCTAGCCATAGTACTGAAATTTACTATCTATAGTTCCTTTTATGTATCAGTCAATTATATTTGCTATCTGATTTGCACTTTGAAAACCACAACTTATTTCAATCATCAATTCAAGTAAATTTCTCAAACAATCACTTTCTGTTCAGATTCTACTACCCGCTTTATGTCGTGGAGGCTGGTTGGACCATTTGCATACTGAATACAGTGTTCAAACTTGACCCAGATGAGGAGAAAAATATTAAGATTATAACAAGATAAAAAAAGAAAGAAGAAAATTCCATATTTTAGCACAAAATGGTACTCTATCCCAAAGCCTGTCAGATTTATGATTATGTTGAGAATAGCTGCATACAATTAAGAGCTAAAAATAGAGAGAAATTCTGAACAAAATGTAATAGTTGCACTATCCAACTCACTCCTCTTGTTTTCTTCACTAAATTTCAGTAATAGGTAAGCATCAATAGCAGCTACTATTCAAGAGCAGCTACTATTCAATAGCAGCATCTGTTTGAGTAATATGTTAATTCTCTAGCCCATCACTTGGAAGAAAAAACAAACTTGCACTAAAAATGGTTGAAATAAGGTAAAGCATTATTTTGCTCTAGTCTTTATTGGAAATAGAACCCAGGCCTCTGCTTTTAGCAACCAGTACTCTCCCACTGAGCTACACACAATCAATGACATTTGAACTGCATACATTTTTCCTTTAAATTTTTAAGCAGTTGCTACATGTTGTAGTCTCGTACTAAATATAGAACCATCCACTTTCGGTTCAGCAAGAAACATCTCTGTCTCTCTCTCCCTTTCTAAATACTTTAAATATATTACTTATAAACCTGAGCAATGAATTATTAACATATGAACTACCTTTACCTGCTGATAATTTCTGGTGACCTTTATTGGTGAAGAAAAGAGCCATCAATTTCAGGATATTTGGATATAATGTCTAATACACCATGAGATTGCAGGTCTTTTTTGAACTGATTAGTTCTGCTATTACTTCAAATACGATGTAATGCAATGTGACCACTCACTTTATTTCAAGTATGTCTGATACTTTAGCAGTAACTATAGGCTTCGTTGTATCCTGAATTCATTATTACATCACTAGAATCCAGCAAAATTTCCATCACTAGGCTGTCATCATGAATATCAGACAGCTGAAAGTAAGTAAAAAAAAAAAGAAAATAAGATTATTTCTTTCTGCAAACATCCAAACTACCTGTGACAAAAAGTGATGCACTATACATGGTGTGGGACATCATCAAAATTAACTTCAATTTCATCCATTAGCTTTCCACTGATGTATTGATACACACTCTTGGCAAAAAAAGGAATCAATTTCCTCCCTGTGCCAATGACATGGACACATATTGTCCTAATTTTTTAAACTTGGATAAACGAGTGGGTGTGGTTAGGTGGGTGTGGTTGTAATGGCCACACAAATACAATAAGGCTTCCTACTCCCCTGTGTGTGTGTGTGTGTGTGTTGACACACATTATATACAATAATCAAATGCAATCATTTGACCCTACCCGTGAGCTATCAAACTCATGTTTGAGGGAGAATTAATAAGAATGGGAGAGTTCTGGGAATACGATCAAGCATAGCTTGAGAAGAAGAAAATCTGAAGACAAAACACCACATGAAGCTAACTCCTCCATGTTACATCAGTGTGTGTGTGTGTGTGTGTGTGTGTGTGTGTGTGTGTGTGTGTGTGTATGTGTTCTGTGCCATATAGTAACCACTTGCCACAACTGTTTGACTTAAAAACAGAACAAAAACAAAAGGCATTTCTTAGAAGTTACCGCACAGGTTTGAACCTAATCTATTAAGACTTGCTTGCTGCTGTAGTAGCTGAAAAAGCTGTGTAAAAGGCAGCTAATAAATTCATTTGCTACTAAAATGTTTAGTTGTGCTATTCTTTAGCTAGGCAGTAGCTGTAATGCACAGCACTCTCACACATACATGTTAACTGAACATACCAACACAAGACTTACCTTTGTGCTTAGACTATTGGACGGTAAGGAACAACATGTTGCATAGGGCGTATTACTATGGCATAAACTTACCACCGCCACTAATTTGAATTAAAAATGAACTCTGATAAGTTTGTAACTTTGAACTGTACCAGCAAAAGAATTCAAAGCGGTAAACAATTCAATTTCTTTGAATGACATAGGTAAAGATAGATAATTAAAAGGATTCTGTTTAGTAGAATATGGGACGGGATCGACCTCCTAGCAAACACAAAGATGCTAGGGTCAAAGTACAAAATAACATACATACATCCGAACATATATATATAAATATCAAGCGAGCCTGCCTAGTTAGGTAGTGGTGTAAGAAGGGGGCTCTGAGGGCAGGAGCCCCCCCCCCCCCCCCCCCCCCAAAATTTTGGGGTACATCTAATGAGGTGATTCTCACATGAACACTTTTAACCACAAAAAGCAACCCTGGGGGGGGGGGGGGGGGGCCTTTACCAAAACATTTTCCTATACCACTGGTAGGTAACAAAAACTACAGAATTGTTACTACATAATTTATAATTTAGCTTAGTTCATATATTAGCAGTTGACCATTATTTTTAGCAAACAAAATACATAATTACTCTCTTACCTGAGTAATGGTAACTTCTAACTTAAGCCATTCTGACTAATTCAATGACCAGCAACTCTTAAACAAGCTCTCAGGTACCAAAAAAAAATAAGCCAGTGTTATTTTTGTAATTGTAGCCAACAAATATAGAATTACTTACCTCAGCTTCCCCCAAGTAGTGGTAGCTTCCTTAGTACTAATGTTAAGCCATTCTGACTACCAGTGGCTCTCGACAACCAACAACCTGTACTTAGCAGCCCCAACAAAATGAATCCCGCTATGTACTGTGAAGCTAATTTCACCTTTGACCTGGTGATACATGTACCTATTTGTCTGGGAGACTGGACAGGACGGGACGGCCCTATCCTCTATGGGAAAGGTGGTGAAAGTATGAAATGTCCTAATCGTGTTGCTTGTTACTACAGGAAACCACACTAAGACAATTTAACAGGCATCTTCTCATCATTTTCTGCTTAAAAACAACAACACTTCCCAGGTAGTTCTCCATGAACTAATGCAGTTAAAAATGCTACTGCAAACAAGCCACAGTCATGTCCTCCTGCCTGAATTTGTATATCTACAAATTTTAAGGCTATAGTTTTTTATTTAGTATACATAAAAGACAAGCAATTTGATTTTTTACTGTATTGGTTGTTTTAGAATACAAACTGTCAATACTTCTCCTGTATTAGCACCTGCAGTGCTTACCATTAACCAATGATCACATCCATTATGCTCAATCTGTATAAAAGCTTCCTTGGCTGGAGTAAAATCATATGTTTGACCAAGAGAAGGAGATTGAAATCCATATTTAAGATTTGACTGATGTTTTGGGATATTTTGTGCAAATTAATCTTTTTGAGCACATGTCCTGTCAGCTGTATCTTTACTATCACTGATGCGTGCTTTTTCCTTCCCAATGTCTTGTCACTACGCTCGCTCGATAATAAACAAACATCCCTGATTTTCAATTGTGTTACCCCTGTAAGTGTCTCGCTCGCTACGCTTGCTCGCCAATAACATATACCCGATTTTGCATTATCCACCCCTAATACTGTCTCGCTCGCTTCGCTCGCTCGCCAATAAACAGTACTTATTACATCAGAATGTGATATGGTGAAATATATTTCATGAGCAGGCTAATTTATTTTCAGGAGCCAGAGGCAAGTGAAAATAAAGCCTGAGAGTGAAATATCTACAGTCGAAATAAAGGACAAAATGGGAACACCAGTTTTGTCCATTGTTGAGAAGCTGTCCCTTCTAGGAAACCATCACTTTTTGACTGTTTATCTAATATTTGATTGTAACAAAGTGTATTAGATTATATGAATTGAGTGAAAAATAAAAAAATAGAACATAGTATACTGGCTTTTTTTTAACAAAAAGCACACACACACATCAATTTGTAACGCCCATGGGATCTCCCATGGCATTGGGGGTTATAGGACTAGCCTACACAATGGAGCGCCAAGTAATAAGTGATAAAAACGAGGTTAGCTAGGAGGACTTATTAGACAGTTCGTTCAATTCATCATTAAAAAATCATTCCCCACTCACGTGATCCCTCACACGGAGCATGACTCAGCAGGTAACTATGCGTGAGTGATACAAAATCAAATAAATGGATGGAATTGAGTGTATACATGATGTTTCCCCCCTCTGAGCGAGAAGTCGTCCTCGACAATATTCACACACACACACACACATGTGCACAAATGCACACACACACACAGTTCAATGCTATAGTTACAAAAATCAAATAAATGGATGTGATTGAGTGTATGCATGACAAATTAGTCTGTTTTAACAATGAAAAATTTTAAGTTCACAATAGTGTTTATAGTTGGTCCTTACTCTCTGGCTTCTTTTATGTGGTCATGATGCTCCAAATATGAGCTTACATTCTCCAATTGCTTCTTTGAAGCTCTTCAACTTTGGTGAAAGAGAAAAGAAATGGGTTGTTACCATCATTATCATCTTCTCCTGTTGATTAAAAAAGCTGGATTCCCTATCTCAGTCATTTATGGAGCTATTTGACGGAGGTCAAAAGTACGGGAATAACTGAATTTCATTCGGGATGTTAGAGCAAGGGGTTACTAAAATATCACGCTTATAATATGCACACCGAGTACGTTGTGCAAGCACAACTTGCCCTAGGTCCACCCTTTTCCCGCTTTAGCGATTAGTAAAAGTCTGGCTCCGCGTGACTGGGCTGCGGGTTAGAAATACACTTCATCTACCACCTCTACTGTGGACCCGAGGTAGAACTTATTGATACGTTAAAAATGTCTGAACTGTAGTAAATTTTGATGTGTCAATGAATGTCCTTTAGGTGAAGCACTTTTTTTATGGTGTAGCAATAGTGGGAATTCTGTTCTGTCCGTTGTCCGGAACTCGGAAGGTCCGAATCTCGGAAGCTCCTAATATATAGGAAATCCATCCGTAGTTTTGTGTTTGTCCGCTGTATCGTGGCTGTATCGTGGTTGTCCATTTTTCAGAAGGTCCGTTGAACGAGCTCGACTGTGGCCATATCACTCTGATGAGTGTAATAAGTGGTTTATTCCACACTAGATATCTTCACTACTGTAGTTAGTACTAGGACTGGTAACTCAACTGGGTAAAGTTGGTTGTAGGGGCTCCCCATACCTCCAGCTGATTAGCAACTGCTCTAACCAGGTTTAATAGGCTACACCAGAGGAAGGTAGCATAAAACCAGGATAAGTGGCTAGTTTGGCTGGTTGCTGTAACTACTAGGGTAATGAGCTTGGCAGTACAGCCAGTACAGCGTGAAATAACAACCTGAAATATCCTGAGTTATTTCAGGGGTCATGTACCTAAAGATATCATTGTGAAGATATCTAGGGTGGAATAAATATATATATTATATGCCCGATTTTCAATTGTCCACCCCTAATTCTCAGATAACAAACAAGTACCCCCGATTTTCAATAGTGTTACCCCTGAGAGTGTCTCGCTCTCTCCCCTTGCTGGCCAACAAACAAACATCCCCGATTTTCAATTGTGTTACCCGCCCTGTAAGTGTCTCGCTCACTTCACTTGCTCGCCTATTACGTGTGTGAACGTGCACATGTCAGTTTGTACTTTGACCCTCCTGTATTTTTGTGTTAGCTGTGTGTTCGACCCCATCCCAAACTTCACTGAACAGAATCTTCTGGTTGATCGATCATTACCTGTATCAACCTAGAAATTGAATTGTTTACCGCTTTGAATTCTTTTGTGGTGAAGTTAAAACTCAAAAACTTACCTGAGTTCCATATTTGGGTTAGTGGTGGTGGTAAGTTAGTACGCTAGGTATAAGCTCTACCCAACAGTATTTACTTGAAAATTCATTGTCCACCAGACTAACCACGAAGGTAAGTCTCTAGTGTAGGTACGTCCTGTTGTGTGAAAGTATTGTGTACGATACAGCTACTACTTAGCAAAATAATATCACAAGAAAACGATTAATAACGTAACTTGTTTTTTTTATTTTTGTTGTTTTGTTTCAAACAGTTGCTGGGAGTAGTTACTATGGCATTGAATACCCTTTACCATATATAAGTAATTTAGAAACTCGACTTTCTTTAGTAGTTTGAGTGTTACAAGTTAAATTCAATACAGCAATAGTGTAGTATTAGACTCGCTCGCCATTTGTGCTCAAGCACATAAATATTATATATTATATATTAGTATGAGTAATAGCACGGGTAACCGTGCTATTCGGGATTAATAGCACGAGTAACGTAATTGAAATAGCACGAGGCCAAGCCGAGTGTTATTTCAATTGCTTTACGAGTGCTATTGATCCCTAATAGCACAGGTTACCCGTGCTATTACTCGCTAATAGTAGGCCAGCTTTTTAAAAGGTCTTTTGCAATTGTAGCTACACTGTATCGTTCACTAAATAACAAAACAAAAAAACTCACTATCACCTTATTTCAGGATTAGCTTCCGCTGGAACTTTGTTTTCAAGTAGGATCCCATCTTAATCTGTTGTAAAACATTCCTTCTAATACGGGTAGAGGTTCTGTGGTAAGAATGACATTGTCTCCAACTAGAAACTACTCGATTTGTACGTTTCCAAGATTAACGCTGCACGCGTGCGCACTTACCCGCACTATTTCACTTAGCTACCGAGGTATTTCACTTAGTTTCCACTTAGTTACTGAGGTATTTCAATTAGTTACACGCTATTACACTTCTCCGTGCGATTTCAATTGAACAGCGATTTTTTCCCATTCATTTTTGAATGGGCAACTTACGCGCAGTACTATTATTATAATATATATGAATATTATATGTTATAGTTGTAAACCAAAATTGAGGTTTGTATGCGATTTATAAATCGAAATACAAACCTAATGATTTTGGTTTATAACTATTTTATAGCCCAAACATAAACAACGAGCAAAGTATAGCGTTAGCTATCTTAGTAATTGTATTAAAGTACCCAAACTCTTCATTATTCCATTTTGCTTTGATCTGCCTTCCACCATAATTATGGTTGCTAAGAACTATATCAGACTTTTCCCCGCTAATACATTTTCTTACGAGCATACCAGACTGTATCCGAATTATAGTTCTTAACGACAAGCGCGGTCGCTCGGGTAACGGGCTATAAATATATATAACATATACCCGATTTTCAATTGTCCACTCCTAACAGTATCTCGTTCGCTTTGCTCGCTCGAAAACAAATATCCCCGATTCTCAATTCGACACCTCTGTGTGTATCGCACGCTTCGCTCGCTCGCCAAACTATACGCGCTATAGTGACATTCGGATATCTAACGGGCGCAGCCTCGCAAGCCGAATAACATTCCTTTTACCAACCACTGGAGCGTGGAGCACTCAAAAGGTCTCGCTACTGGAGACTACAATAAAGTTCCCCCTGGGAGACTAGCCTCCTAACCACCTTTAACCCCCAACTCCCACGCCCCCCCCCCCCCCCCCCCCCCTTCCCCCACCCCACTCCCTGCCAGCCCTATTTATAACTAGTGGCTCAGTCTGTATCCCAAGAGTGTCCTGTTGAATTTCATCCTTCAGACTTTTGGCCCACCAGGTTGTCAGCCTCCAGTATGTCTCTAATCCTCTGTGGCTTATTGTGCTCCCTGCTAGTCTCAAGCTCCTACCAGGTAAGAATTATATACTGGAGAATTATTTCCTCTTGAAATTGTATTGATGTAATGTAGGATATTCCTTGTGGTAGGGGCAGTTGTCCTGCTTATGACACATGCTGCACAGGTGGTTGCTGTCCTAGCCCATATGCAGACTGCTGTCCAGATCATTTAACATGCTGCCGATTAGGCACATATTGTGGACCTAACGACAAGTGCTATAAGTACGTCTCTGGAGATACTCAACCAGCCCTGAAAACTTACCCACATTTCAAATCCAAAAATGATACTAAAGTGCGAAATGTCGTCTGTCCAGATCAAGCCAGCACATGTCAAGATGGACAAACATGCTGTGCAACAACGGAGAATACATACGATTGCTGTCCCAAGCCTGGTGCCACCTGCTGCTCAGATGGGTTGCACTGCTGTCCTAGCGGATACTCATGTGGACCTAATAATGACCACTGCTATCCCTCCAGAGAAATCACCAAAGTTTTGAAGATAACTACAGCAGAAACAAAGCCCAGGGCAGGTAAAGGAGATAATACTGTCTGTCCTGATAGTGGAATTTGCCCAGATGACAACACGTGCTGTCCTGTCAGTGGTGGACGTTATGGCTGCTGTCCAAAAGTTGATGCCACCTGCTGCTCAGATATGCAACATTGTTGCCCACAAGGCTATGAGTGCAGCAGCAAAGGTTCATGTTATCCATCTGGAAAGTTTCATCCCATCATGAAATTGATATGATGAGTACAAGAACTTGACTGATTATGTTAGAACAAACTTTGAAATGTTCTAGTTGTATATATATATATATACATTAGTAGTCCTACGAATTGACTGATTAGCTGTGTCAGAATAAACTTTGAAAAATAATAGCTGTATATGCATTTACCTATCCTACAAATTGACCGATTATGTCAGAATAAAACTTTGAAATTATTATAGTTGTATATACGTTTAGCTACCTGTCCTACAAGTTGACTATTTTTGTTAGTAAACATTGAAATATTACATGTATCTAGCTATAGCTATAAACTTAGTATTCAGAAAACACTGGGAAAATGAATGTTCTAACACAAATTAAATTTATAATCTAATAACTTTACAAAAAGAACCAACAATGTTTAGTAAAATGCCAGTTATAATAAATGACATGATCATGTTTGAATTTTGCTGTATAGTCCTTTACTTCAGAAACAGTAATTCTTTTAGAAGATTAAGGTCATGTTAATTCCATAGGAGATTTAAACACTCAGCACATCCACTTGTACCATTTTTCCCCTATCCAGTATTTCTATTAATATATTAATGGAATAGTAAGTATCAAGTCTCAGGTTCCTGTAAAGCATTGCCAGTTATTTTAGTTAACTCCTAATTCAGTCCTGGACTTTCATGTATTGAATGGGAGGCTCACCTGTTTGTCAGTTGGTGATTTATAGCTGCAAACATGATTGATAGCTAGTTCCAACTAATCAGTCACCCAACCAGCTCCATTTACATGAGTTGAATAATATTTTTCCCAAATGATTACCGAAAATGAAACAAACAAGCAAAAATCAAACAAGAACCACACTAGTAGCAAATTGATTAAGATAATGAAAAATAACAATTATAGAACAACAAAACTAAATCAGTGATTGAATTGCTAAAGGATCATGCTTGTACCAATATATTTCTTTAAAAAGAAAGATGTTTCAAAGTATATAGTATAAAGAAGATAACTAACTGAAGGTTAGGCAGTGGACTCATGTAGCCAAAGAACGTAGCTCCAATGTGCATGGCTTCAAAATAACTCTTTTGAGGATTGATTGGTGATCCCCCCCCCCCCCACTCCCACATTCCAAATGCTGGTTGGAGGTGAAGACTACACTACTAAGCTGCATACATGCACATTCTTTGAAGATTAGGTCATGAGCCAAAGTGCACAGTTGAAATTAGATTACTGTCTGCTAGTGGATGGAATGATAGAAGGGGGGAATGTATTTTGGCTAAGTGACATCTGGCTGAGGAAGCCATGTAATTTTAACCGGGTACCTTAAAAATATAATTTCTTTAAATGATTAGCTGATCCTAATTTAGACATACAGGTATATCTTGTGATGTGTTATCTATACTGCAAGCCACAGACCCTCCATTCACACAAAAAATGAATTTCGCTCATTCATAATAATAATAATAGTAATAGTAATAATAATAATAAAACCTCCAAATGAAGGTTGCTAATTATATTGCCTGATCTAACAAGAACAAGATGAACATACATACATACATTCATACATACATACATACATACATACATACAAATTCTCTTGCAACATGCTAGAGGTTATGTGCACCTGCAGAGCCAGGACGCTTGTACACTAAGCAGGCACTGCTCCTGGAGCCGGGATAAGAACTCGTAGGAGAACAGGCCTTTCCTCACAGCAAGTGGTGTGGGCACCCGAAGTCCCACCTGGACCATTGCTGTTGCATGAGAAATGGCCTTGAATTTGCACACCAGCAAATACAAGGTCCCCAATCACAGCTGGGTGGACTGGCGGGGCTAGTAGGATGCAGATAGAAAACTAGATGGAAAATTGCCAGAGTGGGGCTTTACTCTGGGACCTCAGTCCCTGAATCAAAGACACAGTCACTACACCATGCAGCCACACACATGCATACATACATACATACATACAAAATGCTTCTATTGTGTGCAATTAGCTAGTACTTTCTATAATGCATTCCATTTAGGCCTCCCAACAGTATTTTGATTATATTTCAAAGGAAACTCTATTGAGGTTGGTCATGAGAAGCCAGATGTTGATTCCAAACTTAGGGAAATCACCAGGGAAAATGCAACCGTTTGTGGAATATATGCTGTTTGTTACTGGAGTGGATGGGGGAAAGGGGACTAAAAAGTATTCCTTTCAAAACAAATGCTTCTGATATAATCGTCATTGCAAGTTACTCAATGGTATAGAAGGCAAAAGAGAATACCATAATCTTCTTGTCTTTCTTTCTTATCATTATGTATGTATGTATGTATGTATGTATGTATATGTATGTATGTAGCATGTATGTATGTATGTATGTATGTATGTAATGTTCGTACATACCACCATATATATTTCTTATTGCTACAATCATCATCATCATCATCATCATCATCATCATAATGGGGACAATTTACAGCTTAAACTGAGTGTCAAGGCAGCACCCTTCTATTTAATGCCAAGACTAATTAAGTTATTCAAACACTCTATTTTTAGCTGTGTTATTTTGCTATAAGCTAATGTGATGTGTGTTCCACCAAGCTCCTGCTTTTTCAACACTCAAACAAAATATTTTAGCTCACCATATAACTATAAGCTCTTCCAACACAGATAATGGATCAGGGGAGGATCTAGGATTTATTAAGGGGGGATGGGGGCTCTTCTCAAGAAGGGGTGAAATATAGCTACTTTATGGAAAATGTTGGCTATAATTTCAGTGGCTGGGTTTGGCTGGTTAATTACTGATGTTCAATCCTGTTTTTTTTTCTTAAATAGAACATTGTGATTGAATTTTAATTTAGGCTTGTTTGTGAGTATATTTACAGTAGAGTATTTAGTTGCATTTGTGAGTATGTTTAGAATAAAGTGTTTAGCTGCGCTTGTGAGAATCAAGTTTAGTTGCATTTGTGAGTGTGTTTTGAATGAGTTTTTAGTTTTGTTTGTAGTGAGTTTAGAATAGTGTTTTTAGTTTTGTTTGTGTGTTTAGAATAGTGTTTAGTAGCATTTGTGGGCATGTTTAGAATTTAGAATATAGAATGTTTAGGCTAGTTGTGTTTGTGTTTTAGAATACTGTTGCGCTTGTGAGCGAGTTTAGAATAGTGTTTAGTTGTGTTTGTGTGTATGTTTAGAATACTGTTTAGCTAGTTGAGTTTGTGAGTGAGTTTAGAGTAGTGTTTAGTTGTGTTTGTGTGAGTGTGTGTGTTGTGTTTGTTAGAACAATGTATAACTGTATATTGCTTTTATTTTATTTTTTATGTCAATGCAGGTATTACTCTCTTGAACATGATGGGTTTAAAATGGAGTGCATATCATGATATTTCTCCTACTCATGTTGAAAAGAAAAACTTTACAACTGTTTACTTTCTTCAAACTTTTTTGTATTTTCATTATCAATCATTCATTTATCATTATTTTGCAGTGATGTGAATGAGGTGTGGTCAAGTTGAGTTGGGGGACTAGACGGTACTTGAAAACACCGTAGAACTCCGCCACGAAGAAGGCCGGGAATATTCTAATGAATGCTCTCTGCAAGGAAAAAAGCAGGAGCTTGGTGGAACACACATCACATTAGCTTATAGCAAAATAACACAGCTAAAAATAGAGTGTTTGAATAAGGCTGTATGGTACCTGGAAAAGAGATGGAATTGGTATTTAGTGGTAGATGCATGAGGTATGAGTTATTCCTATATGTTGCTACCAGTTCATTTTCATTCTCCTCTCACACATAGTGCTGTGGACAGTCATGTAACTTGCTTTGTGTAGTTTAGTTTTGTCAGTCTCACTTAGCTATAGGGCTAAATTTGTTTTATCAAATGGAAGATATGTCTTGGACCTTTCGGAGAACCAATAAATTGAAAGGTGTGTTGGTTATTAGAAACAGTAGAGTGTTTCAGCAAATGTAAGTGGTCCAGTATGAGCATGAAAGTGGTAATTTCTTCTAAAACTAGTGATGTACTTGAGCACAATTGGTGAGCGAGCCTAAAACTACACTATTATTAAATGATTGATTTTAACTTCTAACACTCTAAGCTACTAAAAAACTATAATATAAGACGATAATATTCATTAACACAATAGTTAGCATTATGATGTGACTGTCCAGAACTGAAATGAATGAACTGCTAAAATCAGGGAGGAAAAAAATTAAAACTAAGAGCAAAACCAATTTACAAAGGTATTTATGCCTAGAATAATGAAAAGGTGCAAATAGTGGGAGTTAACATTTTTGTTGAAGGTCACCTCAACCACATTCACAGCTATAAGAATCCCTGTACACATGATTAATATCAGAATCCTGACATGTCCACTGTTGATATGTGCATTGTTGATCGGCATCCTGATGGATAACAGTGCTGGATCTGAAAGTATTTTATTTCTTACAGAAAGTGATTTGGAATCTTACAATAATTAGCTACAAACATAGAGGGTTTTTAGTTACTCAAAGATTTGTTAGAAAGTCCCAAAGCCATTCAGTGCTGGATCTGAAAGTATTTTATTTCTTACTGAAAGTGATTTGGAATCTTACAATAGAATTAGCTACAAACATAGACGGTTTTTAGTTAACTCAAAGATTCGTTAGAAAGTCCCAAAGCCAGTTCTGGGAGACTACAAATGTTACAGTAAATTATAATCCCCCCCCCCCCCCCACCCCCCCCTCCCCCCTCCCCCTCCCCCTCCGAAAAAAACAACAACTAGCTATCTCATTATGCTCATAATTACACTGGCTAGCATATGCTAGTATAATCACTTATTATGCTCGAAATTATGCCAGCATAATTTGCCAACCCTTAGTGAATAGGTAAATTTAATCATGAAAAAGAAAAAATAAATAAATAAAAGAAACTGATTCATGAGAAAAAATGAAAAAGTACAAAGACATTTAAACTAATGATGAAAGTAGTTAGCTTTGTTTAATTGGAAAATTCAACCATGAAGGGAAAAATTGAATAAGCAACAACCACTAAATTGCTCTGCTTTGGTATACTACAAACTTGGTCTAGTTAGTCTTGCTGCGTTTGGAATTTTTTCCCAGGATTCTGGGAACATATAAAATGTGTACTTCTTACTAAAGTTTAATTGTGTGTGGGAGTCTATAAATGTGCTACAAATATTTTTAGCTAGTCCCACCTCTGCACTTCTATGAGCTTCTAGCTGAAAAGCGTCTTAAAAATGGAGAGTTCCAGTCTATTTCTAAGAAGGATAATAATTGACTGATTAGCACACCACAGGCATAGCCTCAGGCAATACCAGCTCGCAAAGATTTATGACAGGACGATAAGAAAACCCGCAAGGTTTAATTGCATTCCATTATTACCAAACGGGTGCGTTGGAGCGATTAGGTAAAGGGTCTCGGAGCTCGTACGACACCAGTCGGCCTATTGAGTAACTTTACTTATACCATGGTTCGTTCAAACCGTCCAATCAGATTTCTCAATTCAGGGTGAATAAATCACTTATACACCGCCTAGGAGGTGAATATTTTTTGCCCGTGGCCTAGAATTACGATCTGTAGCTAAGCGAAGCGGCGACCAATGAGGCTACAGAAAAAAAGGTTGTTATGCGTTTCTTATAGCCTAGAGCCATGGTACAAGTCGGTTGCACCGCTCGGTGCGCGGTCGGTACGGGATTTACACTATCCTCGGGCCTTCGGCCCTCGGTTGTGTAAATCCCATACCGACCTCCACCTCGTGATGTAACCTATACGTAGAAAGTGTATTGAATTGGAAAGTATCGTGCGCCCGAGGGGACGTCTTATTGCGCGTTGGGATATTGCGTCCTATTGCTTATTGCGTCCCCTTAGGGTCTGCTAATTCTATACTGCCATTCTGTGCCAATTACCAATTTGGTTTAAATAAAATAGCTTCATATGAATGCAGAGACTTTTTATTACTAGCTAGCTATGTCTAATTCTTTGGCTGGAATATTCTCAATTATTCGCTTTTCATTTATCCCTTAACGATATCACGTTCTCAAGTCCAATAATGTTTTCTTTTGAGTATTACAGTTTGTTTGTTTTTTGTTTTTCTAAAAACTTTCTTATAATTCCTCATCGTCAAGACTTCATTCTTCCTGGCTTTAATATTCCCTTTCTACTCAGCCTCGGATATTAGAGAAAATATTATCAATGACTTCATCAGAAAAAAAAAAAAAGAATCGAAAGACTTCCTTGCAGCATCCATTACATTGGCCTCTTGGTTTCTATGCCATTCGCGCATGGATACCGCGGGAATATCACTTGTCCGTCAGTGGCTTTTACATGGGCTCCTGCGGCACTCGTGTATATGCTATCCCA